>ERZ1370068.2855-contig-1985_pt1 | contig 78059 bp, 134 predicted proteins | sample MGYA00561227_ERZ1370068 | MGnify/ENA primary metagenome ERZ1370068 (study PRJEB38410, sample SAMEA6850437) | metagenome | study: Metagenomic assessment of the ecological functions of the soil: analysis of the soil microbiota associated with the... | reverse complement strand
TTGCATTTGGCCGATACCGGAGTGTATATAAACAAGTTGGATTTATTGAGAAATTATCTTTACTTTCCCCAGTTGGTGGTGAATTAGCATGAAAGTTTCACTGCTCTTTCCTCCAACGTGGCATCCGTCACAGCCCTATTTGAGCCTTCCCTCGTTGATGGGGTTTCTGGCTCAGGGCGGTGTATCCGACGTCTCCCAGCGCGATCTTGGGATCGAGCTCTTAGACAGGGTGGTCACCCAATCCTATGGGGCAGAGCTCTATCAGGAGTTGGTCGATACACAGCGAACGCTTGAGCAGGGAACGAACCGGAGAAACTGGACCGGGAAGTGCCGAGCATTTGGCGAGAGTTGTGGAGTCGCTGGACCGCTTTCCGTATCTCATTGATCGGATTGAGCCGGCTAAGGAGATCCTCCGCGGGGAGGGCTTCTACGATCTCGAATCCTATAAGGAAAGTCTGTTTCTCATCGACAAATGGCTGGAGGTGCTCTCCACACTCTATTTCCCGACCCGACTGACGGTCGTCGACAATCAGTTCAGCAGCTACTCCATCTATTCATCCAAAGACCTGATGAAGATCATCAGGGATGAATCCCAGAACCCCTACATCCAGCTCTTCCGTAAGCACTTCATTCAGTCGATTGTCGGTGACCAGCCGGACTTGATCGGCGTGTCGATTACGGCGACCTCGCAGATTATCCCTGGTCTGACACTCTGTCGTTTGATCAAGGAAGCCGCTCCCAACGTCCATCTGACCATTGGCGGCAGCATCTTCACCAGATTGGTCGACAACGTGCGTCGCTGCCCGAGTCTATTCGATCTCACCGACGATTTCATCGTGTTCGAGGGCGAAACCGCGTTGCTCGAACTCGTCAATCAATTGGCCGGCAAAAGGATTTCAGCAAAGTACCGAACCTGATCTATCGCCTGAACGGGAAGATTACGGTCAACCAGCCGTTTTATTCTGAAAATATTAACCAGCTGCCGGCCCCCAACTACGACGGCTTTCCGCTCGGACTGTATTTGTCGCCGGAGCCGGTGTTGCCTGTGCAGTTTTCACGAGGCTGCTACTACAAGGATTGTGCGTTCTGCGCCCTCACGCTGGATCACCAGAACTTTCAGGCAGAAAGAACCGGGACGAACCGTCGAGGAATTGGAATGGCTCAAGCTGCGATATGGGGTCCAACGCTTCTTCTTTACCGACGAGTGCTTTGCCTTATCGCCGACCAAACGATTGTGCCAGCAGATCATTGACAAGAAGCTGGATATCAAATGGACCTGTGAGATGCGATTCGAGAAGCATCTGACCCGTGAACTCCTGACGTCGATGCGGGATGCCGGGTGCCTGAAGATCGTGTTCGGATTGGAGTCCTTCAATCAGCGCGTGATGGACTTCATGAAGAAAGGGATCAAGCAGGAATGGGTGCGGCGCATTGCCGACGATTGCGTCGACCTGGGGATCGCGGTGCATTGCTACATCATTGTGGGGTTCCCGACCGAGAAGGAAGAAGAAGCCCGAGAGACCATGAATTTTATCGTGGAGAACGAGCGGCTTCACGGATCGTACGGGTTCTCTTGTCAGCCGTGCCTCTTCGATTTGGAAAGGAAGCGCCGATCATGAGCGACCCTGGCGGCTATGGAATCAGGCGCATCATGCGCCCGTCGGCAGAGGACTTGAGCCTGGGCTTCTTCTATGAAGTGTCGGAAGGCATGACGCCGGATGAAGCGGAGCGCATGTATCAGCATGTCTACGAAAAGGTCAGCGAAGTCGTGTGCGAGTTGCCGTTCAACTACTCGATGGCCGATGGATTGCTGTATATCGCACGGGCAAAGGCCCAGGAAGTGGCGCGTGCCGCAGCCGGCGGGCGTCGTGATGAGCCTGTCCCGCACGACGTTGACCCTGTCTTATCCCGATCGGTATAATTCATATTCGCCTAAAGGGTGTACGGAGTGATTGCCACGAATCCCACCATCGACCGGATAACAGGGAAGATCAGCGATCAATCCCTTCTGTTTCAATACACGGTCAAGCTCGTCCTGATCGTCTCCTTCTCGGAATTGATCCTGTATCGGCTCGTGTCGCGGTTAGGGATGCATCTCAGCAAGCTCGCGCAGGCGCATGAGTGGATTATCCCAACCTTCACGGCACTGACACAGATCGGGCAGTGGTTGCTCAATGTCGTGGCGATTCTGCTGTTTCTTGCCCTGGGTGTGGGGGTCGTCAGTCGGATGGCCGGTCGTGGGTTTGTGGGAACGAACATGATCGTCGTTCCCTGCGTCGCGCTCCTGTTGCTCCTGACGGTGGGCTTCTTGTTGATCCCGCCTGCCTTCCTGGGGTCTGCAATATATAACTTCGTGGCGTTGGTCGCGTTGATCTGCCTGATGGTGGAATACCTCTCCACTCACACCGAATGGTCGCATCGCGCCATGGGCATCACCTATCTCCTGGGGATCGGGGGCTGGTTGTATTACCAGATCGTGTCCACCATCTATGGTTTTATCGGAACCGTCGCGGCCCCACCCTTCGTGTACGAGGCCCATCGCGGGGGTGAAGGGCTGCTGGTCTTGTCCAGCATCCTGGTGATGTGGGCCTATGGACGGGGCGTCTCATTTCGGACGCGCAATCAGCGGCAACGCCGCCGCGCCATCTGGTTTTGGGCGACCGCCGGGTCCGTCTTTACTCTGATGCTGTTCCTGGATTATCTGCTCAATCGGTATGACCCTGGAATGGCCACTAATATTCGTAAGGCGGCAGACGGCATCGGGTGGATTTTTCAGTTCGGCATGGGCTACACGTTTTTTCTCCCGTTTGCGCTTCTACATGACGGGCTTGTTGTGCTGGTCATACACGGTCATTAAGTTACTTCAGCATGGGGCGACTCGCCGGGTATGGTCTTGGATTGATGTTTATTGCGGGGTATGCGCTCCTGTATTCGAATCTGACGCTCATGGTGGTGCTCGGCGCCATGCTCTTGACCATGGACCGGCATCGGCGTGATGCGACGGATTCGGCACCGGCGACGAACGCTCCCATGATCAGCACGCCGGGATTCATTGGCGGGCGGACATATCTAACAGACCTTTGTACTACAGGGAACCGTATGAACGAACCAACCGCGAGGCGTCTCATTTCCGGACGCGCAATCAGCGGCAACGCCGACGCGCCATCTGGTTTTGGGCGACTGCCGGGTCCGTTTTTACTCTGATGCTGTTCTTGGATTATCTGCTCAATCGGTATGACCCTGGAATGGCCACTAGTATTCGTAAGGCGGCAGACGGCATCGGGTGGATTTTTCAGTTCGGCATGGGCTACACGTTTTTTCTCCCGTTTGCGTTCTACATGGCGGGCTTGCTGTGCTGGTCGTACACGGTCATTAGGTTACTCAGCATGGGGAGACTCGCCGGGTATGGTCTTGGATTGATGTTTATCGCGGGGTATGCGCTCCTGTATTCGAATCTGACGCTCATGGTGGTGCTCGGCGCCATGCTCTTGACCATGGACCGGTACCGGCGTGATGCGACGGATTCGGCACCGGCGACGAACGCTCCCATGATCAGCACGCCGGATTCATTGGCGGGCGGACATATCTAACAGACCTTTGTACTACAGGGAATCGTATGAACGAACCAACCGCTTCTGCTCCTGAACAAAGCCAGACCATCGTCGATCCCGGCGATCAGCAGCTGAACCCCGACGAAGAAATCGCCGAGATTGAAAAGCTCTTGGCGTCCGAGCCCGACGATTTCCAGGCCCGCTGCCGATTAGGCGAGCTGTATTTCAGCAAAGGCAGGATGGATGACGCACTCGTTGAGGTCAAGAAGTCGATTGAGATGGCGGAGGGGCTCCGCGCAGAAATGAATCGGTCGCTCGCGATGTACTATTCGAATTTGGGCACGATCTACGCGACGAAGGCCATGACGGACGAAGCGGAAACCGAGTTCAAGCATGCGCTCGACGTGTTTCCCCACGATGTCCTGGCGCTCTTCAATCTTGGGCGGGTCTATGCCGACAAAAAGAAGTTCATGGAAGCCAAGGAGTATTACGAGCGCCTCGTAGAAATTACGCCGGATGATCCCATGGCTTGGTACAATCTCGCCGGGGTGTATGTCGAACTCGATAATCCCCAGGTCTCGGACTACAACACCATCGACTTGGCCATCCAATGCTATATCCGCACGCTCGAATTGGACCCGAAGCATCTGGAGGGCAGTTTCAAGCTGATGGAGTTGGCGCTGAATCACAAGAAGACGGATCTCGCCATCAAGGTCATGGAAGAGGCCGTCGAACAGAATCCCGAGGAGCCGCTGGCCTACTATAACTTGATCAGCGTCTACGACAAGGCGAAGATGTTCGAACAGGCCGAGCAGGCGCGGAAGCGGTTGAAGGAACGATTTTCCAAACGGGCTAAAGAGAGCAGCGCATCCTGATTGACCCATTCATACGGAGGAACACACCATGTTTGGGAGTCTTGGTTTTACAGAGTTGATCCTGATTCTCTTCATCGTGCTGATCATCTTCGGTGCTGGAAAATTGCCGCAGCTGGGTGAAGGAGTCGGCAAGGCGATCAAGGGCTTCAAGAAGTCCGTGCATGAGGCGGACGCGATTGAAGCCGAAGCCCAAGCGGCCCAGCAGAAGATGGCAGCCGCTCCGCAGCAAGCGATTCCGGAACCCACGGTGCAAGCACCGACTTCCGTGGAACAGCCAGCCGCGACGGTTCATTCAGTTTCACGCGGCTAGCCAGCCGGGATAGGGCCACAGGCATATGGAAACCGAGCTTCAGCTCGCGACCGGCTATATCGAAACCTTCGCAGGCAACGGTAAGGCCCGGAGCACCGGCGACGGAAAACGGGCGGTCAAGTCCGGGATTCCACTGCCCCATCACGCCGCGCTCGACAAGGACGAGACCTGGTTCTACTTTGCCGAGTCCGGGTCCGATCGTATCCGGCGGGTCAATCTCAGGAAGGCACACTCCATAATTTCGCCGGCATCGGCGAAACCTGCTATAGCGGCGACGAAGGTCCCTGTGGGGAAGCCGGGCTCTATTTGCCGCTCGACGTCGCGTTTGACTCCCGCAACGATCTCTATACCTGCGACTCCGGCAGTAACCGCATCCGGAAAGTGGATCATGAGACCGGCATCATCACCACGATCATCGGCACCGGGCAGCATGGGTTCAACGGAGATGGTCCGGCCCGCGAGGTCAATCTCACCTGGCCTGCTGCAATCGCGCTTCGACCCCAACGACGTGATGTACATCGCCGACACCCAGGCGCACCGAATCCGTCGCTACGATCCCGGACGGGCATGGTCACGACCGTGGCCGGGACCTGGACGGCTGAGGACGAGGCCCGTGAGCAGCCGCTCGTCGCGAGGAATTTGGTCGTGCTCTCCGGCGATGCCATCGGCATCGATTTCAGCGATGACCATGGCTGGCTCATGCCGGTCTGTTCAGACGGACTGGACATGTCCATGTATCTTGACGATGGAAAGCTCGCGCTCGAGGCCCGCCTCTACGATGTCGTCGGGCTCACGGTGAACGGGAAAGGCGATATTATTTTCGTCGACAAGGGCAGTAACCGCGTCCGCAGCATCGATCACCGCAGCGGCATTATCTCGACAGTGGCCGGCGTGTGCCGGTACGGCTACGACGGTGACGACAAGCCGGCGATCAGAGCCATGCTCCATGCGCCGGAAGCCGTGGTGGTCGATCAACAGGACAATCTCTACATCTCCGACACGATGAACCACCGCGTGCGCAAGGTGGACGTTGCGACCGGCCTGATCACGACGGTGGCGGGCAACGGCGACAGCGGCTACGAAGACAAGAATATGGGTGGCTGCGGCGCCGCGCGCTTCGTGGCGAAAGAATCGGCAGGGACGGTGAAACATGGAGACGGACTCCTCGGAGTGGAGGCCGTCGTCAACTCTCCAGTCGGACTCTCACTGGACTCCCAGGGCTATCTCTACATCTGCGAACGGGGCGAAAACAAAATTCGCCGCGTGAAACTCTGGTAGCAATTCGCTGCAGTCGGATTGGTCTCGCTCGGGCTGTGTGGTAGTCTGAGCCCATCACGATGTGCTCGCGCCGGTCACCCGAGGACCTTGCATAGTGCGTACGACGACGAAGATTTCTTCCCGCCCGTTGCTTCTCCTGTTCCTCTTCATTCTGGTTGTGGCCGGCGTCTTAGTGGGCTTCGGCGTGCCTCTCGTCAGTTCCGAGGGGATGATTATTCGCGCGCGCCTCGTCGAGGGGGAACTGCCGACGGGGCCCGAGGATGCCTCCTGGGCCAAGGTCTCGCCGATGACGCTTCCGTTGAGCGGTCAGGTCATTACCAGGCCGGTCTGGCCGGAGCCGACCGCGCGAGCCTTGACGGTGCGGTCGCTCCACAACGGCACCGAGATCGCGTTTCTGCTCGAATGGCAGGACAACACGAAGAACGACCGTCTGACGCCGGGGACCTTTCGCGACGGCGTCGCGATAGGACTGCCGCTCGGCGATGCTCCCGCGTTCTTCTGCATGGGCCAACTCGATCACTACATCAATATCTGGCATTGAAGGCTGATTGGCAGAGCGATATCGATCGCCGGGCCGCCAAGACTTCCGAGAAAGCTCGCGACGGCGTGAGGACGTTTGAAGTCATTCCGCGCCGGGTCTCTTCTGTCGAGGACCTCATCGGTGGGGGCTTTAGTACACTCTGACGACCAAAGAGAAGCAGGGCCGTGTCCAGGGGAAAGCTGCGTGGAAAGATGGAGTGTGGCATGTCGTCATGCGCAGACCCTTGGTGAGTGAAGAGCAAGAGAACGAAGCCAAGCTTGATTCCAGGCCGGGTGCAAACCGTGTCGTTTGCCGTGTGGAACGGTGAGAACAAAGAGCGGAATGGGCAGAAAGCCGTCGCGCCCTGGTTTCAGCTGGTGATCGATCCGGTTGCGAAGCTCTAACAGGATGCTGAAAAAGTCCGCCAGCTTCGTTCTCGTTCGTGACCCGTCAACGGGGACCCGGCCGCCTCACCACTTGGCAGGCGCACAAACTTGGTGCTCCTTATTCGTCGCACCGTGCGCCCCAGAGGGTACGCCTGGCCTTCACTCGCTGCGGCCTTGCCTGGGACAAGTCGCGCTTAGCACGGGGGTTGGGCGGGTGAGAAGTCGCCTTTGAGCAGCCTGCGGGAGTATTTTTCCGTTGTGCTACACATATAATTTTTCCGCCGCCTGCTAAGTTTCTTGGTTGAGATGATGCAGTACCAGTGCGGATGAGAGGCACGGACGTTGGAGGATGCTCGAATCAGTTCAGTCAGTGCTCACACAAAGGCCCTTCGGAGTGGAAGGGCCTTTGTCTTGTGTGTCAGCCTGTGCATGGGAGCCATGGGCCGGCTCGCGCCGGCGCCGGTGAGTGCGGCGGATCAGGAGCCGATGACCGTGGATGAAGCCGCGCGATTGGGTGAAGAATTCGGCGTGATCGTCGGAGACGTGGACGAAGATATCAAAAAGAATTGAAACTCGAACGGGCGCAAGGCGTCGCGGTGTTCGAAGTGATCGGAAGCTCGCGCGCCGACTATGCCGGCATCAAGGTCCGATCCATCATCAAGGAAATCGACAAGACCGAGATCGGAAACATGATCGATTTTGGGAGAGCGATCAAGCGTGGGATGAAAGAATGTAACTTCACCGTCGGCACCTATGAGCCGGCGGATCCGGGCGATCCGGTCGGGTGGGGGTGAATTTCCATTTCGTCGGATGTAAACGGGATTGAGGATGTCACGACTCATCCGGTATGCACCACAAATCGCCGCAGGCCTCTTTCCTCGCGCTCGTTGTGGGCGTCATCGGCCTGTATCATGGCCGCGCCATTGCGCAGAAGGCAGAGGCTCCGGCTCCGGCCGACTGGGTGGCGGAAATTGAAAAGATCTTCATTCGATCGGAAGACTGCAAGCAATGCCACGATCGGCACTATGAAGAGTGGAAAGGCGTGCGCGAACAGACGCCGGACCTCAAGACCTTCGGCCGGGTCGATGCCGCGCTCTTGCATGGTACGTCGCTGGAGTCGCCGGTCTTCCGCACGGTGTTGGGCGTCTGGCTGCAGACCAATCCGACGACCGACGAGCGCCGCCGCTGTCTCTCCTGTCATGTGCCGTCGACCACCGTGTTCCCGCAACATGCCGAGAAGATTGTGGCCCAGGTGTTGTCCGGCAAGCCGCAAGTGGAAGGCATCGGTTGCGCCTCCTGCCATCTGATCAAGCAGGTCGAGCAGACACCGAACTCTCCGCCTTCGTTCAAGATCGAGCCGGGCAAGATGATCTATGGGCCCTATGCGGACCCGGAGGAAAATCTCGTCCATCCTGCGACGCAATCTGAACTGTTCCGTGGCGCGAACTATTGCGCCTCCTGCCACTTCGATAAGGTCAAGGATGTGACGCAGAAAGATCTGGCCGGTGAGATCTTGCAGGGGACGATTTGCCAAGACTGCCACATGGAGCCCTCGACCGGGCAGTTCCACTTCGAAGCGCGGCGCCATGACCCGCGCAATCGGTCGGCACTGGTTCCGCGGCGTGGTGGTTCCCGGCACTCTCCTCAAGAATCGCAACCTGCAGGCCGAATGGATGCCCCGCGTGGATCTTGAGGCCACCAAGTCGGCCTCTGCGGTGGAGGGGACGGCGCTGGTGAGAATCGGCAGCCTCCCTCACAGCTTTCCTGACGGCGACCCGGTGCTCAAGCAATTCTATCTGATCATTACCGCCAAGGATGCGCAGGGGCAAGGTGCTGAAGGAAGAGACCGAAGCAGTTTGGCTTGCCCTACGACAAAATTCTCCGGGGCCCGATTCCTGATCCCTTCATTAAAGGAGGCCATACGCGGAAAGTGCCCTTCTCCTTGCGATCCCGGCCGGATCGACTGCCGCGTCGATTGAAGCGGTGTTGAACTATGCGTTGATTCCGACGCCCGAACCGGCGCTCAAGGAGAAATATCTCGCAACCTTGGCGACCGACAAAGAGCGGGAGAGCGCAAAGATGATTTTCGATGAGTATACGCAGCCCCGCGCTACTGACCTACCGGGCCAAAAACACTCTGAGCCGTCGAAGCAGAAGGACCAGCATGATGGTGCGAGACTCGATCCGTGCGAAGATCGGAATCGGTGCGGCGATCGTGGTGGTGGCGTTGCTTCTCGCTCACTGGCTCGCCAGCGGCACGTTCGCGCAAGAAGCAGCTCTGTCGCAGAGCACCATCGAACAGGCCTTTCCGACTTCCAGCAAGTGCAAACGTTGCCATGAGCGCGTGTTTGAAGAGTGGGAAACCTCTCTCTCTCGCGGTCGATCCATTCCCCGGCCTTCCGCGCCTCGCTCGACGCCTTCTTGGCTTCCCCGGCAGGAAAAGACAAAGCCCTGTGCTTTCGCTGCCATGCGCCGCACGTGCGCGAATTCCTCGATCAGGTCCAGCTCTTTATCGATCAGGCCAAGGCCGGTGACCCCGTCGCTGGATGGGGTGGCCTGCGCGCAATGCCACTTTGATCAAGCAGGTCGATCGGACAAAACAACCGCCGGAGCCTAAGTACGAACTCGAGAGCAAGACGCTCTATGGTCCCTACAAGGATTCTGTTCAGAACCGTGCGCACCAGTCGATGGAGCTTGGGACTGTTTCAAAATCCGATCTCTGCCTCAACTGCCACCAGTCGGTCCCCTCGGCTGCTGGCTTAGGCAAGACCAACGATCTGCTGGGCAACTGGGATCAGAGCAAAGACGGTGAAGTCCGGCAAAGAGTGCCAGACCTGTCACATGCCGGAGCAAATCGGTGAGTCTGCGAACGGGGAGAAGAAGCGCAAGGTGGCGAACCATACGTTCCCCGGGCGGATCGGAAAACTCCGCCAGGAAGCGGCTAAGATGGACGTCCAAACGAAAATCGAGGGCGAGAAAGCCACGGTTGCGGTGAAGGTGCAGAGTCTCGTTCCGCACAATCTGCCGACCACCCATCCGGCCTGGGCGACCGTGGTACTCGATCTGGACATCAAGGGAAGAATCTGAAGACGGTCTTTACCGACAAGCGCATCTATGGCCGAGTCTATCAGGATGCCAAGGGTCAGAAGACGAGCTTCGACTTTGAGGCGGTCAAAGTTCTTGAGGATACGGTCTTGAAGCCTGAAGAAACGCGCGTCGAGACCTTTACCTTTCCCACGCCGAAAGACACCAAGACGTTCGATGTTGAAGTGACTCTCAACTACGCGCCGATCACCGGCCCAGCCCCCTTCCTGCAGCGTGTCGAAGCCGAGTCCTCCAAAGGATCGCAAGATCCAGTCTTCCAACCGATCGAGATCGTCAAGTACGCGGAGAATATCTCCAGTCAAATAGGGCGCCTGGCGGGAGGCAAGTGGCGAGCGGCAAACGGCCGATGCTTCTACGTGCGCGACAGGCGCGACTCGCGAAGATGAAACTTCCGACCTGTCCCGCTTTTTCGCGCAAGTCTCGCGCGAAGAATAACGAGACACGCTTCACGATTCCCAAGATACGCGTCACTCGGAGATGATGCTGGAGCCAGGCGACTTCATCTTAAAGATCTGAAGGGCGTTGTACATGCCCTTGGCTGGGTGGTTGAGGATGAGGCGGGAATTGGTAATGTGGGTGTCGAGCAACTCGTATTGTCCACCGCTGAAATAGATGTCGCAGTCATCGATCGCGCAGTTCTTGTACACATGGTTGTCCAGCGACAGCTTCGCCTTGCTGAACGTCTGCCCTTCCACCAAAATATAGTCCGGCGCCACACCCACAGGCATTTTCCTCCGCCGCGCACTATAACAAAGTCGGCCACCGCCGTAAACCTGTCGCTTTTGGAAGTCAGATGAGCCAGGTCCAATAACCTCTATGGAACTCGCGACGCAACGGAGCGTAATATCAAGGCACTCGCGATAAGTCGAGATTGGTTCAGAAACAAATGAATAAGAGATGCCTACTACGAGCGGGCGAGCCGGGGGACCTCACCAGCGCATCGGATGAAACAACGGGGTCAGACCCCGCAAGGTCTGATCCTATCGCCTTTTCAGGCAAGGGAGAGGTGTCCATGACTACGCGAGCGTGCTCTCGATGGATGGCAGTGGCAGTGTGTGCCGGCGCGTTCGCGGCAGAGCATGCCGGTGCCTCGTTGGCGCTGCGGACGGCAACAAGGCGTGCGGGCTGCTCACTCCCGCTGAACTGCAGATCGTCCTGGGCACCACGGTGAGCCTGAGTGGGAGCGGCGGGATGGCCGCGGGGGAGCCGACCTCTGCACCGGTCAAACCTCGACCGCAACGGTGATGCTGCGGCTCAGCACGGGACTCGACCCGGGAAGAGTCGCTCCGTCGGCACGGAGACGGGAGGCATCGAAGTCGTGAAACAGATGGGGATTCAGGTCGACGTGAAGACGTTTGGGCCGATTACGTGCTCGACCATGGTGCCACCCGCGAATCTCGCGCAGCACGGGTTCAATACGACATGCACGGTCAGCAAACCGACCGCTATCGCCGGGGTCGAGGTGATCGCGAAGAGCCAGCACGATATGGTCTCGATCGAACGGTTTGCATCCACTGGCGGAAAATGGCCGGTCGTTTCTAGCGGTGAATGTGGTGAGCCAGGGGCCACGTGATGAAGGCCTGGTTCAAAATCAGTTGGTTGTGAACCACCTAATCAGTTCGATCTAACCTGCGGATTGTGAATCCGTTTACGGTTTGATCGCTTCAAGCATTTTGGCACATTCGACAGGATGGCGAGATGTCAGACTCCTTGTCAGCTAAGAAATACCTCAATGAGTTGAAGAGGCGGTGAAACAGAGTGTGCCTGGCGTGAATCTGTTATCCATGCCGCGCTTTTGCTTGGCCTCTTGATGTCCGTGACACCGGCCTCTTCCAAGCCGCAGAACCGTCACAGGATGCACTTTCTTACTCAATAGATACTCTTGCTCACTTCATTCGAGAAGCCACTCTCAATACCGCTGGAGTTAAATGCCGACACAGCAAAGTAATAAAGTGGTTCCGATTCCAAGATTAGTGACCGCATAAGTGGTTACGTTGCCGACGTTGACAGAAGAACTGTACACCCCGGAGGAAGTACCTACATAAACTTTATAGCCGGCCAGAGTATTGGTTGAGGTATCCGGGCTCCAGGTGAGGCTCGCCGTGCTGCCTACTACTCGAAGGGCTGGGCGACGTCAAACTGCTAGTGGACCCGGACGTCACCGTCATCGTCACTGGAACTGTGGTATTCCCTCCTTTGGTGACAGTGAACGTCACGATTGCGGTGTAGGTTCCCGCAGCCAAGCCTGCGGGATTGACACTCACCGAGATTTGCGCTGAACTCGTAATGTTCCCAGTCGTAGGGGATACGCTTACCCACGTTGCGTTGTCGCTGCTACTCCAGTTGAGAGTGCGGTCATTATTCTTGAGAATGTTTACGATTTGGCTTGGTGGATTGGTGCCGCCCTGCACGGCTTGGAAGCTCAGACTAATCGGAGTGACTTGCAACGCTCGTGCTTCAGGCAATGCGGACAAGCTGACGACGAGAACCACTCCCATGTACCACAGCGCCTTACGCAGTCTCCAGCTTCGGATCACCTCATACAATAAGAAGAGACATGTGTGCCTCCAATTTCTGAAACAGAGCCGGTGCACCCCTCCGAGCCCTCAAGAGTTCGACGGTGGCTTGTCAGAGAGCCACTCCGGCAGAGCCGATGACTCAAGGAGCAGTATGCATGCCACACAGGCGAGACCCTAGAATCTATTGAATTCGCAAACCTTTGATTCGGCAGCAACGTCCAAGTGCGCGGTATTCCTACCAGAATGGACATTGGGGGCGTAGGCTGCGGACTTCAAGAATGGCCGAAATTGTTCAGGCTCTTGTTATACCGACACCGATCCAATCCGTGCTTGATTCCCGGGTCCTACCATTGTTCTTGGCGGCGAGAGATAAACCTCACAGGCCCGTTGTGCATATCGCCCCGTTACGCGCGACCCTTGCGCAAGCATCAGTCCTCACGGCCGCCTCTGGTGAGTCGTGAATAAGGTCGAGAAGATTAAGCGCTCAGCTTGGGGCGTTGCACAAGAGCACCCAGCAGGGACCTCTCGCACGCCGCCGGGGTCATTCACGCATTTGGTGTGAGCGGCTGGACCTGTAGCAACATGCAGAGAAGCGCAGCAGATTCATGGACTGAGGTGGCCCGGAAATAACGGACACCCTGCTCGTGTGAGCAGGTGCCACCTCTTCCGCGCGCCGTAGGCTGCCCGCGTCTGCTGATCGAGCCCGCGCCTCCGTTGCGATGAGGGCCTGATTGGCGTGCCTACGGGGACTCCCTGGCCAGACGCTGCCAGGTCTGAAGCCGCTTCGGCTCACCTGTAACACTCGACACATGGGCCGCACGCGGAACGCCCAGGCCTGCGCCTGCATGAAGCCCTACGGCACCGGGACTCCCTGGGCAAAGGACATCGCGGCTCTTTGTTACAATGTCCCGCTCCTCCGTCACCCGCACCCGCTCGCGCTTCAGACGGGCAACCTCAACCTGACCTTGATTCCGGTGGATCGCAACTCACGGCCTGCAAGCCGCACGGCACTGCGTTTTGGGTCGTCATATCCACGGTGATTATTTGATGGCTCCTTACCCCGCATTATTCATGAACGGTTCTGCTCAATCGCCTATCCGCTGCTGCGGCGAAGCCTTCGGCCGGCGGGCTTGCCCCTCGGACCCTCACCGTACTGTACGATGTACGCAGCGGGTCTCTCACGGCTACGCGCGCCGGTCTCGCGTCCCTTCCCTCACCCTCCCCCATAAGTTATGGGGAGGGATGGGGAGGGGACGACGAACCGTCATGAATAATGCGGGTTAGCGTCCCAACAGTCCTTTGAGTAGGTCTTGGCCCTGTCGCTTTCAAGTCTTCTGGTTTCGTCTTCCTCTCTCAGCAGTCCGCCGACCGCTTCCTCAACTTTCTTCTGCACCTGTTCCTGAACTTTCCCGGTTAGACCCTTCATATCCAATCCATACGATGGCGCCTGTGCTGTTCCGGTAATCACCAGCGGAAGACTCAAGCGGCCCTCTTTCATTGCGAGCTTGGCGGCAGGCGATGAACGTGCGAACTTCTGGCTTAAGTCCTGCGACAGGTTGAGGTTCACGGTGAGGTTTCAGCGTCTGATCGAATCCGATGGTGCCTCCTCCTGTGGCCTGAAAGTCGTGGCTATCCATCAAGAGCCGTTGGACGTAGATGATCCCCTGCTTAATGGCGAGATCGGTCTCCATCGTTGAAAAAGCCGTTGCCTTGGGGTTATCAAGCGAGATGCCGACAACGTTGAGGATGGAGATGGCCTCCTGAAGCAGATCCACACCTTCGATCTTGCCGTCTTTCACAGCCACGTGTCCCGTGCCTTCAAGGATTTCGTGAGGTCCGGTATGGACAATCCACGGCCTTGCACGCCGAGGTCGGCTGCTGCCGTTCCGCTGATCGACACCTGGGTGGTTGCCAGGGCGTTGAGTGCCGGACCGAGTTGTATCCCTTGAATCGTCATCTTGCCAGTGAACGGTGGTGTCTCAGAGCCGGACGTGACCCTTCCCTCTGCCGTCACCTGTCCATCGAAGAGCTGAAAGGAGAAGTTCTGTAACTGCACGTCCTGGCCTTGTATTTCAGCTACAATCTGGAGGTTTTCACATCAACGGGTTTCTGTAATGGCAGGGCGACCGGCAGATTGGCCGTATTGATGACCGGCGCACTGATGCTCAGGCTGGCGTTTCGCCCGACTGTTTGTCCGGTGATGGTAAAATCGGTTTTTCCCAAAGCGAGTTGAAGATTGATTGCATCAATGTCCGCGGATTCTTTCAAAGGGCCAAAGGTACCGTCGAGCCTCACCGGCAGGATAAACGGTTGGACGAGCATTCCAACATGGAGCCTCGGGGTTTGGCCGAGCCGAACTGATTGGAGGAGGATCTCCATATCCTGCAAGATATACTCGGTCGGTTTGGGGAGCCGACAGATCCCGATAGGTGAGTTTCCCGCTCGTGATGGAGACTCGATCCACGGCCAGCAGTGCCGAGGATCTTGAGCGGACCTTCGGTCGATGGAATGGGCGCCCGCGATGGAGTTTTAGGCAACTGCAACGCCTGTACGACCGATGGTCGAGACGTTCAGGACGCCGTTCTTGTTCTTGATGACCGTGATAACAGGATCACGGAGCGTGATTTCTTCTACCTCTACCTTGCCGCTGAGTAGAGGCATAAGTTTAACTCCGACGTCGAGCGACGTGAGAGAGGTAAAGGGGCTTGAGCCGAATGCCGGGTCGTCCAGCACGGACAAACCCGGCCACCCGGGCACCGATCCGTGGCCAGATAGTCAGGCGGATGTCTTGCAGCTGAACCTTGCGATTGAGCGCGTCTTCGATGAGGTGGTTTGTATTGGTCTTGATACTTGTTGAGGTCGATCAGGAAGGGAAGCGCCAGGATTACTCCGACCACCAGGGCTACTACAATAAGTAGACCTATGACGATTTTCATCAGCGCACCTCCTCTTACGAGCTTCTGCCAGTATAGGAAAGGGCTCAACCACGGTCAATGTGAGTCAGTTAGTCTCTGGAAAACAAAGGGAGTCAGGGCTCTTATCCGGTGTCTTGCGAGGCCGGCCACGTGGGCGAAGCGTCGAGTCCAGACCAGCCACCCCGCGAATTGCGCGAGCCGGTCAGAGGAGCCAAAGGGCGCCTGGCGATTCAGACAGTTGTAGAGCGCCGTGAGTTCGTGGTCAAACAGCGGGTGGTCGACCCAGTGCAGCCAATCAGCGTGGAGGAGAACCTGGGGAGGTCGGCCAGGGTGGGATGCTGCAGACTCGACCACTGCCACTGCACGGTCTGTTCCACCAGGCTGGCGCACCGGATTGCCCAAGACATCGCCCAGCATGGTGGGCAGGCGTTACGCTTGGAGTTAGAACTCAAGCCTTTCCGCGATGCCCGGAGGCGAAGTCGTCGAGCGTGTAGTGGTCCAGGATATCGGCAATGGCATCACGCACCGAACCCATCACATGCTGCACCGGACATTGGGCATGTTCGGCATAGGGGCAGTCCCTGCATTTCTGATAGGCCGTCTTGCTCACACATCCGATGGGAGCAGGGGGCCATCAAAATACGAATCACTTGGCCGAGGGTAATCTCTCCCGGAGACTTAATCAGTGCGTAGCCGCCCTTCATCCCTCGACGACTAGAGAGGAGGCCGGCTCGTTTCAGTGCCAGGAGGATCTGTTCAAGAAATTCGACCGGGATATGTTGGCGCGTCGCGATCTGGTGGCGCTGTAGTGTCCCCTTGCCATGCACGAGGGTGAGCTCAAGCAGTGCACGAAGTCCGTACTCGCTTTTTTCGAGAGCTTCATGGTCAGGTCGATATAATTCCGAGTGAGTTAATCAAGATTTGCGACAATAGAGTACCGCGCCTGCATCCCGTCAAGAGTCGATCTGAAAAATTTGAGCGGAGATAATTCATGGGGCTCTGATCTCCAACGCCCATCCATTCGGTAGATACAACGTGCTGCAACTTGTTGATCCTAGAGGGGTTGTGCCTTGACAGGCTCTGCGCATTCCTGTTAGTTTCTCCGCTCATTTCAACGCGTCTCGCGCGAGAATTCAGACCTCCATAACCAACGACTGGACTGTTCGTGACCTTCCAGGATCTCATTCTCACGTTGCATCACTACTGGGCCGAGCAAGGCTGCGTCATTCATCAACCCTATGATCTGGAAATGGGGGCAGGCACCTTTCATCCAGCCACGTTCCTCAGGTCCCTTGGTCCGGAGCACTGGCGGGCGGCCTATCCCCAACCATGCCGGCGTCCCACGGATGGACGATACGGCGAGAATCCGAATCGCATGCAGCACTACTATCAGTATCAGGTCGTGCTGAAGCCGGCGCCGGACAACATTCAAGCGTTGTATCTGGAGAGTCTGGCTCAATTGGGGATTAACCCGAAGCAGCACGACATCCGGTTCATTCAGGACGACTGGGAGTCCCCACGCTGGGCGCCTGGGGCCTGGGCTGGGAGGTGCGTCTTGATGGGATGGAGATCACCCAGTTCACGTACTTCCAAGAAATCGGCGGGATCGAGCTGAATCCCATTACCGTCGAAATCACATACGGGACTGAACGCATCGCGATGTATCTTGCAACAGGTGAATAACGTCTTTGACCTCGCCTGGAACGATTCAGTCACGTATGGAGATATCCATCACGAAACCGAAGTCCAATTCTCCACCTATAATTTCGAAGAAGGCGATGTGGCGATGCTCATGGCCACGTTTCAATCGTTCGAGGGAGAATGCAAGCGGCTACTGGCGAATCGCGACAAGCGGTTGACGCTCCCGGCCTACGAGTTCTGTATCAAGTCTTCGCACCTCTTCAATCTGCTCGATGCCCGCGGGGCGATCAGCGTGGCAGAGCGCACGGGATATATCGCCAGGGTCCGCGCGCTTGCCCGTCAATGTGCCGAACGCTACATCGAAGAGCGGGCGGCGATGGGAGCATCCGCTGCTCAATCGCGCGGACGGGCGCGTGACGGAGCGAAGACATCACGTATTCGTTCCAAGGCTGTGGCCCGCCGCTCATAGAACCGCGGAATGATCCATGACAAAGACTCAGAAACCTCGTCGCCCCGTTCCTCCTGCGAAGAAGGGGAAGCGCGCCTTCCCTATGTGACCGCTGCCGAATTGTTGCTCGAGATCGGCGTCGAAGAACTTCCCTACCAGTTCATCGCTCCCGCCCTGGCTGCTCCTCAAAGATTCGGCTGAGCAGATGTTGAAAGACCAACGTCTCGCGTTTCAAGCCGCCCGTACTCTGGGAACTCCACGGCGATTGACCCTGGTGGTTGAGGGCCTCGCGACCCAGCAAACCTCTATGATCAAGGAAGCGATGGGGCCTTCAAAGCGGTGGCATTCGATCAGGCTGGCCAGCCGACCAGAGCGGCGACGGGATTTGCCGCAGGACAAGGAGTCGCCGTCAAGATCTGCGAGATTCGCCGGACTCCGAAGGGGAGTATCTGTTTGCGGTGAAGCAGGAACAGGGGCGGCCCGCCAACGTGATCCTGAAAGCACTCCTCCCGCAGCTGATCGCGAAACTCTCTTTTCCGAAAGCGATGAAGTGGAATAGCACCGGCGTGCGGTTTGCTCGACCGGTGCGGTGGTTGGTGGCGCTGTATGGAGGGCCACGCTTCCCATCGAAGCCGCGGGGATTACCGCCGGTAACCGGACGAGAAGGCCATCGCGTGTTAGGGAGTGCGAAGGGGATTGCGGTTCGAGACTACGAGTCCTATCTGAAGGGACTTGAACGTCAGGGGTTATTCCGGATCAGCAGCGCCGCCGCCACATGATCGAAGAACAGATTGCCGACGATTGTGCAAGGGGACCGGCTTCACGTTTGAATGTGGACGCAGACTTGCTGGATCAGGCGGTCTATACGACCGAATGCCCCAATGCCATTATCGGGTCCTTCAAGCCGGCCTACCTGGACGTGCCGCAAGAGATCTTGATCACCTCCATGAAAGAACATCAGGGGTTCTTCTCCTTGAGGCACAAAGAGTACCGGAAAGCTCGTCGCTCATTTCATCGCGGTGACGAACAGTCGGGCTAAAGATATGGCGATTGATTCGCGAAGGCAACGAGCGGGTGTTGGCGGCGCGTCTGGCCGATGCCAAGTTCTTTTCGACGAAGACCGGAAGATCGAAGCTGGAGGAACGGGCCACGAAACTTGAGCGGGGTGACTTTTCATCAGAAGCTCGGGACGATGGCGCAAAAGCAGGAACGGGTGAGCGAAGCTGGCGACGGACTGCATCGCTCAACTAGCGACACTCATGACGGCATATCATGGTGAATGCCTGTCGAGCGCGCAGTGAATCTCTGTAAGGCCGATCTGTTGACCGGCATTGTCGGTGAGTTTCCGGAACCTTCAGGGGCGTCATGGGGGCGAGTACGCGAAGCATGACTGGATGAAGTCCGTGAGGCGGTCAGTCAGGCCATCAGGGCAGCAATATCTGCCGCGATTCGAAGGGGCACGATTGCCCGGTACCCTACGCTGCAAGTCGCTGTCTATGGCGGATCGGCTGGATTCGACTCGCGGCGTTTTTCCATGTCGGGATCGTTCCGACCGGTTCTGAAGATCCCTTCGCTTTGCGCACGCCAGCCGACGGCTATTGTCCGGATTCTCCTGGAGGGGCTCACCTCCGCGTCAATCTTGGGCAGGCGGTTCGAGAAGCGCAGACCATTGTGGTCGGCAGCTGGCTTCAAGGCGGCTCCGATTCCGAGAGGAGATGCGCAACGATCGGTTGGTCGATTTTCTGTTCGAACGGGTCCGCCACTATGTGCAAGACCGTGCATGAGTTGCGCGGATGATGTGATCGAATGCGGTGCTTGACCGTCTCGGATCGACAAGTCATTTGAACTGCGGGATCTTGTGCTAAGAATGGAGGCGCTTGAATCCGTGACAACGAAGCCGGAATTCGATCCGTTGATCGTCGGCTTCAAGCGGGCGCACCGGCTCGTCGAGAAAGAGCAGTGGGATCGCAAGCCGGTCGACGAGGCACGGTTCGAGCATTCCACTGAGTCGGCGCTCTACAAGGCCACGGCGGAAGAACGGGAGAAGATGATGTCTGCGATGACTCGCGGGGAGTATGGCCAGGCCCTGAACGCGCTGGTGAGTCTGAAGCCTGCCATCGATGCATTCTTCTACAGCGGTCATGGTGAATGCGGAGGATCCGGCCGTCCGGAGTAACCGGTTGTCGCTGCTCCAGGAAGTGGATGACTTTTTCATGCTCGTTCGCGGACTTTTCGCAGATTGTGGTACAAGGGGGTAGAGCGTGGAATGACAGCCATGCTGGTCTCCTGCTCCCGGAGCGCGCGCCCGAGGACGGGGCTCGCTCTGACGGCCGCAGTGAGACCGGCAATAGATGCCCTTCCTGGGAGATGAACAGGGGGCGAAGGGAGACCCAGAGAGTTGTGAACGTCGTTCGACGCGCAGTTGGGGACTCATCCTGACCACCTGTTCGGCAGAGAGACGAGTCGGGTGAAAGCCATGGATCAATCATTGTCAGACGATCAACGTCGGGCGAGGAAAGTCCGTCGGTTCACCATCGGCGTGTCTCTCGCCATGATCATTCTCTGCAACGCGATCGTGTTGGTTGGGTTATGGGCCAGTGGGATTAACCTCGATGAACTGGTAACGACCCCCGATGTATTCAACTCCAAACAGGATATTTGTCTCCGGCTCGGCTGGCAGTCCGTTACGGGAGCAGCGGACCCGGTACCTCTCTGCTCGGAGTGGATCAAATCTATCCGATCCGTCCGGCAAGACTCATCAGATTCAACGGGAGATCAAGCTTCGGCATGGGCCGGACGGGCAGTATTATGTGGATCGGGGGGTCACGCCGACTATCGGTTGCTCATATTGGTGCTGGCTAGTCGTGGCAATCATTGCGTTCGGGCTGGTAGCGAAATGGTATCTGGTCGGCCGGTATCGTCTGCGTCTCGAATCCGCCGCCGGCCACGGGGCATCACTCGTCCATTGAATTGAACTGAAGTCAACGCGAAGGAGAGGGCAGCGTGGCAAAGATATACGTGTACTACTTTGGTGACGGCTTGGCCGAAGGGACCTCCAACATGAAAGAGCTCCTCGGCGGGAAGGGCGCCGGACTTGCCGAAATGACGAATCTCGGCATCTCCGTTCCGCCCGGCTTCACGATTTCCACCGAGGCCTGCGTCGAATATTACAAGAATGGGAAACAGTATCCTCCCGGCATGTGGGACGCCGCGTTGAAATCGCTCAAGCGGGTCGAGCGGTCGATGGGCATGGGGTTCGGCGATCCTGAGCGGCCGTTGCTGGTCTCGGTCCGATCCGGCGCACGGGCCTCGATGCCGGGCATGATGGACACGGTGCTGAATGTCGGTCTGACGACCAAGACGGTCGAGGGGCTGGCGGCAAAACACGCAACGATCGGTTTGCCCAGGACAGCTATCGGCGCTTTGTGTCCATGTACGGCAGCATCGTCATGGGCGTGCCGCGCGAACATTTCGAAGCGATCCTCAAGCAGAAGAAGGCCGACGTGGGCGTGACGCACGAGACCCATCTCGATGCGCGGCATCTCCGGGAATTGGTCGCCAGCTTTAAGGCGCTCATCAAGGAAGAGACGAAGAAAGAGTTCCCCGATGAGCCGCTCGAACAGCTTCGCTTGGCCGTCAACGCCGTCTTTTCCTCCTGGTTCGGGGCGCGGGCCGTCACCTATCGGCGCCTCTATGGGATTCCCGACTCGTGGGGCACGGCCATCAATGTGGTGGCGATGGTATTCGGCAACATGGGGAGACAAGCGGCACGGGTGTGGCGTTCACGCGCGATCCAGCCTCCGGCGATAAGAACTTTTTCGGCGAGTGCTTGATGAATGCCCAAGGCGAGGATGTCGTGGCCGGCATCAGGACTCCGCTTCCGGTCAATGCACTCGCCAAGAATGTGCCGGAGGCCTACAAAGAACTGGAGCACACCTACAAGAAGCTCGAAAAACATTACAGGGACATGCTCGATTTGGAATTTACGATCCAAGAGGGCAAGCTCTATATGCTGCAAACCCGGGTCGGCAAACGGACCGGTATCGCCGCCGTGAAGATTGCGGTCGATATGGTCAGAGAAGGCCTCATCTCGAAGCAGGAAGCGGTGCAGCGGATCGGGCCGGAGCAATTGGCGCAATATCTCTATCCGATTTTTGACACGAACGCAGAGTCGAAGTCCAATCCGCTGGGGAAAGGGCTTCCAGCCGGTCCTGGCGCGGCAGCCGGGAAGATTGCCCTCACTCCCGATCGGGCCGTGACGATGAAAGCCGCTGGTACCCGCGTGGTGTTGGTTCAGCCAGGAGACAAGTCCGGACGATATTCATGGGATGAACGCCGCAGCAGGATTCTTGACGGCGCGGGGAGGGATGACATCACATGCAGCGGTGGTCGCCCGGCAAATGGGCAAGGTCTGTGTGGCCGGCTGCGAAGCCGGTGGAAGTGCTGGATGGCCAGTCCGTTCGCATCGGGGCCAAAGTGTTCCGCGAGGGGGACTATCTTTCGATCAACGGTTCGACCGGCAATGTGTATGAGGGGACCTGCCCGTCGTCGAATCTGAAATCATTCAAGTCATCCAGGGCAAGTTGGATGCGAAGAAGTCGGACAAGTACCAGCGCTTCGCGTTGATTCTGTCATGGGCCGACCGCGTGCGGACGCTTCATGTCCGCGCCAATGCGGACGTGCCGGATCAGGCGAAAATTGCGCGCGGCTTCGGTGCGGAAGGGATTGGACTCTGTCGGACGGAGCATATGTTCTTCGCCGAGGATCGCATCCCGATTATGCAGAAAATGATCTTGGCGCGGACCAAAGAGGAGCGGGAAAAGTTTCTCGATCAGCTCCTGCCGCTGCAAAAGAAGGATTTCATCGGACTCTATCGCGAGATGGCGGGCTATCCGGTCACCATTCGTCTGCTCGATCCGCCGTTGCACGAATTTCTGCCGAAGCGTGAAGACCTGATGGTGGAGATTGCGCAGCTGGAGCTGACCGGGCGCGACGGAGCCAGGCTCGAAGAAACGCGTCGGTTGCTGACCCGCGTCGAGGAACTCCACGAATTCAATCCCATGCTTGGGTTACGCGGGTGCCGACTTGGGATTACGATGCCGGAGATTACCCGCATGCAGGCGCGGGCCATCATGGAGGCTGCGTGCGAGCTGGCCAAGGAAGGGAAGAAGATCGTCCCGGAGATCATGATCCCGCTGGTGGGGATGGTCTCGGAAATGAAGGCGCAGAAAGATTTGATCCGCGAGGCGGCGCAGGAGACGATGAAGCGGTACAACGTGAAGCTCTCCTATCTCGTGGGCACGATGATCGAACTGCCGCGTGCCGCCGTGACGGCTGATCGCATTGCGACAGAGGCGGAATTCTTTTCGTTCGGGACGAACGACCTCACCCAAACCACGTTTGGTTTCTCCCGCGACGATGCGGCGAAGTTCATCGATTTTTATCGAACCGCCAACATTCTGGAAGCGGATCCCTTCGCGGTGCTCGATCGAGAAGGGGTGGGGGCCTTGATGAAGCAGGCCATCGCCGGAGGTCGGAAGACCCGTCCTGGAATTAAGCTCGGCATCTGCGGTGAGCACGGAGGCGATCCCAGTTCCGGTTGAGTTCTGCCATGAACTCGGATTGGACTACGTGAGCTGCTCACCCTATCGTGTCCCCATTGCGCGGCTTGCAGCGGCCCATGGGGCCTTGGCCGAAGCCGGATCGAGCAGTTCCCTCCCCACGCGCAAGGTGTCAGGGTTTCGTGCGAAGGCGAGAGGCAACGATGAAGACCACGAAGACGAAGTCGGCTCCAGCGGCCTCGCAGCCGATCGCGCGTCACGCGCAAGAAACGGTGACTGCCGCCACACCGCACCGCCACTTCATGACCCTGGCGCTTCGTCTCGCGGCGAAGGGCCGGGGCAAGACCAGCCCGAATCCCATGGTCGGCGCCCTCGTGGTAAAGAACGGCCGCATCGTGGGCCGCGGGTATCATCACGGTCCAGGGCAACCTCACGCAGAAATTCTTGCGCTCAAGCAAGCGGGGCCACGCGCCCTTGGCGCGATTCTTTATGTTACGCTCGAACCCTGTTGCCACCTCCTCAAACGAACCCCACCTTGCGTGCCGGCAGTGGTTCAATCCGGCGTGCGACAGGTGGTGGTGGCGATGGCCGATCCCAATCTTATGGTCAAAGGACGAGGGATTGCTGCCTTACGCCGGACCGGGATCACGGTGACGACGGGTATTGCACAAGAGGAAGCTGCGCAGTTGAATCGCGCGTACCTCCACTGGGTGAGAACCGGCCGGCCCTACGTGATCCTGAAAGCCGGGATGACATTGGATGGAAAGGTGGCTACGGCGAAGGGGAGTCTCGATGGATTACTGGTCCGCGCTCGCGACAAGACGCGCATCGACTTCGGAGTCAGGTGGATGCAGTGGTCGTCGGGGTCGGCACCGTGCTCAAGGATAATCCTACGCTGACGGCTCGACTGTCCGATCGCCCACTCAAGCTGGCACCGCGGCAACCGTTGCGTGTCGTGCTCGATAGCCGGCTTAGGACTCAACCGAGGGCGACGGTCTGTGCCAAGCAGGACCGAGCGAAGACGTTGATCGTGACCACGAGTCGTGCATCCCGGTCACGCCGCCGTCCATTTGAACGGGCAGGGGTGGAGGTCGTGTCCCTCTCGACGAAGAACGGGCGCGTCTCGTTTCCAGCCCTGCTGACGATGCTGGGCAAGCGCGGGATCACGTCCGTGCTCATCGAGGGAGGCAGCACCGTCAATGCCGCAGCGTTACGCGCAAAACTGGTCAATCATGTCGTGTTCTATCTCGCTCCTACTCTGATGGGAGGGCAGGATGCCAAGGCTGTGATCGGCGACCGTAGCCCGAAGCGCTTGGCCCAGGCACTGACATTGCGCCACGTCACGGTTCGCCGCATCGGGAAAGATTTGGTCGTGGAAGGAGATCTGTGACGCGCAGGTTCCTCTCCGGCGTCCTTGTCGTGATCCTTTTGGGTTTCGCCGATTATGAAATGGATGCGGCTGCTGCAGCTGCAGCCTCCTCTGCCGAGATGAAGATGCAGGTCTTCCGCTACCTGGACGGCACGGATACGGACGAGGCAGCTCGTACTCTTCAGGCAATGCTGTCTGATCCAAATGCCACGATCGACCAGGCGATACGGATCATTCAAACCGAGCGGGACTATGCCCCGCAGCCGACCGGAACCATTCCCGACGAGCGAATCGATGTGCAGGGGCGTGCCTACCACCTGGCGCTCTCCGTTCCCCTTACCTATCAGCCGGCGAAGGGCTATGGATTGATCGTGTGTCTGCATGGCGCGGGATTTACCGGTGAGGCCTACCTGGAACGCTGGCAGGCTCGATTGGGGGAGGACTATGTCTTAGCCTGTCCGACTATTCCGATGGGCGCCTGGTTTACGAGAGACGCGGAGGAGCTGGTGCTGGTGACGATTCGTTCCGTGCAACGGCGCTACCACGTCGATCCTGACCGGATCTTTCTCACCGGCATGTCCAACGGCGGGATCGGCGCCTGGGTGATCGGCATGCACGATGCACCCCTGTTCGCCGGTATTGCACCCATGGCCAGTGGCCTCGACAACGTGCTGATGCCGTTCCTGGCCAACCTCCGTTCCACGCCGATCTATATCATTCACGGAGCCAAGGATCAGGTAATGCCGGTGGAACTTAGCCGCACGATTACGGAAGAATTGACCAGGCTGGGCTATCCCTTTGTCTATCGAGAACATGATCGCGAGCATCCTATGGCGGGCGGGCACTACTTCCCCATGGAGGAATTGCCTGAGCTGGTGACCTGGCTTAACGCCCAACGACGCAATCCCTTGCCGACAAACGTGACGGTGGTGCGTGAGGCGAGTCACTTTCAACCGTTTGGATGGGTGCGCATCGACGCGACTAATGCCATTGCCGCGTTCTCCGAAGATCTGGTCAGCAAGCGAGACTACCTGATCAACCGGCGAGAATATGCGAGACTTGATGTCTCCATCGTGGCGCCGAATCGCATTGAAGTCCGGGCCGAGCGAGTCCAACGCTACAGCCTCTTTCTGAACGAACAGCTCGTCGATTCCACCAAACCACTCGTCGTACTCACCAATGGGCAGGTGTCCTTCGACGGCCTCGTGACGCCGTCGCTGGAGACATTATTGAGGCAGGCGCGTCTGCGACAAGATTCCCGTCAGCTCTTTCCGATCCATCTCGCCATCCAGGTTGGAAAGTAGCCGTGATGATCCCAGATCGTTGGGTTCGCGAAGGGCCGGCGCTCTGTTGATGCTCATCGTGATCGGGCTGGGTACAACCCTCCAGTCAAGCCAGGCACAGTCGGAGACCTGCCCCGTCTCATCCCTGCATGCAGGGTTCACCTTTTCGATTGAACATGTTGATGTCGACTGGGCCTGTCGACTGCAAGAGATTATCGGAAACTACACCATCACGACTAAAGTCGGCCCAATCCGAACCGGTTTGTCAGAATCGCTGTATCGCAACCTGCTGGATCGTCCGCCTCTGGCAGCGGCCTTGATCAATCGCCTGGACCTTGGTTTGTATAAATCGGAGGCGAGAGGCCCAGGCCGCTTCTGGGGCCACGATGGCGAGGGGACAGAGGGGATCGTGCAACTCGTCTTCCAGGACCGCACCTCTCGGATTTACTATCTCGAAGGATCGCATGACAGCCGGTTGCTCCCGCGGATCACCGGCAAGGCAGTGGTGCTTTCTGAAAATGGATTCGGTGAAAGACGCAGACGGGATGGAAGCGATGGACAGTACTATGGTCTCCTACGCGAAGCTGGACAATCGCTTCCTCTCGGGAGTGGTCACTTTGCTGCGCCCGTTGATCGGGGGACTGTGAAAAGGAAGTTGAGCAAAGGAGTAGAGACCGTCAATCGACTGAGTCGCGTTATGAGACAAGATCCCGACCGTGTGCTGTTTGAAGCCATGGACCCGCCTGCCTTACCGGACGAAGACGTGGCCTTCGTGAAGCAGGCGCTGGAGAGTCTGCCGCATCCCGGCGGTGCAACCCCATCCAGGACACCTTCACCATGACGACGTCGCGCAGCTTTACGTTGCTCTGCACCGTCGGCGTGTTCTGCTTTATCAGCTACAACATGGTCCGGATGCCGGTGTTGGCGCTGTTCGCAGAATCCCTGGGGGCCAGTCCTGAGCGCATCGGGCTCATCGTGTCGGTCTCCACCGCTTACCGGGGTGTTCCTCAAGTTGCCGTCCGGCGCGCTGTCCGATATCTACGGTCGGCGGTTCCTACTTCGGATCGGCGTGGTGGCCTTCGGGCTTCCGCCGTTTCTGTACCCCTGGGTGACAGATCTCGATGCATTGACCGCCTTACGCTTCTTCCATGGGCTGGCCACCGCCATCTTCGCGCCGAGTGCATTGGCGACCGTAGCCGATCTCTATCGAGAACGGCGAGGCGCCGCGCTCGGCACATACACGGCTTCAACGCAATCCGGTGCGTTACTCGGGCCGTTTATCGGCGGCTATCTGATCTACGCCTCGGGATTTCCCGCTGCCTTCGTGACGGCCGGCATATTCGGCTGCATCGCCATTGCCATCTTCTATAGCCTGCACCTCACACCGCCTCCCCGCGTATTCAGGAGAAGGGGATGGCCCCGCTGATGGCGGAGATGTGGAAGGGCTTCAGGGTGGTAGCCAAGAATCGCAAGGTCCTCATTACCAGCTCGACCGACGCAGCCAAGATGATTGCGAACGGGGCCTTGATGGCCTTTCTCCCGCTCTATGGTGTCTCGGCGGGATTGAATCCGGGAGAAGTCGGGCTACTGTTTACTGTCCAGGCTCTCACGTCGCTCGTCTCCAAGCCGATTATGGGGCGGGTGTCTGACAGTGTAGGGCGTCAGCCACTCATCGTCATCGGCCTCGTCATCTGCGCGGCGACCTTTGTATGTATCCCTCAGGTGTCGATGCTGTGGTTGTTATTGCTGCTCTCGGCGGGCTTCGGATTTGGCGAAGCCGTCGTCTCCTCCTCGTCATCCGCGCTGGTCGCGGACAGTTCCGAGTTCAAGACGCTCGGGGCGGGAATGGGCATGCAAGGGACAATCGGAGACATCGGCCATGCCAGCGGGCCGCTTCTGGCAGGGGTTCTGATCGCGCACCTGAACTATGCCAACGCCTTTGCCATCATCGCCGGTCTCCAACTCGTCGCGGCGGCGGTGTTCTGGATGACGATGAGACGGACGTAGTCTAACTCCTATATAATGGGACGGTGATGAACACCATCGCGACAGAGAATATCGTCATTGGCACGCTGGCCGGCATCGGCGTGATTGCGCTCCTCGTGATGTTTGTCTATGTCGTGAAACGGATCATGAGAGAAGAGTAATGTTCACAGGTATCGTCGAAGAACTCGGCGCCATCGTCTCGATCGACAAGACCTTTGCCGGAACAAGGATGATGATTCTGGCCTCAGCGGTGATGGGCGACCTCAAAATCGGGGACAGCATCAGCGTCAACGGCGCCTGTCTGACCGTGGTGAACAAGGCTGAACACAACTTTTCCGTGGAGGTCTCTCCCGAAACACGGTCCGTGACCACCCTCGGGGCAACTCACTACCGGCGCACCGCTGAATCTTGAACGGGCGATGAAGCTAACGAACGGCTCGGCGGGCATCTCGTGGCTGGTCACGTGGATGGCATCGGCACGGTTCGCAATCGCCAACAGGATGGGAACGCCATCCTGCTCACGATCGAGGCCCCGCAGGAGATTCTGCGCCACTGTATCGTGAAAGGGTCCGTCACCGTTGACGGCATCAGCCTGACGATCAACCAGGTGACAGATCGTGGGTTCTCCGTCTCGATTATTCCGCATACGGCGAAGGTCACCACCCTGGGTCTCAAGCAAGCCGGCGATCAGGTCAATCTCGAATCAGACCTGATCGGGAAATACGTCGAACGGTTGCTGCAGGAACGGGGGCAGTTTCCCGCCAAACCCACTCCCGTCGTTGACAAAGACTACCTCCAGAAGCGCGGACTTCTCTAGCAGAATGCTGAAAGGGGGTGGGGTGGCTGGGACGATCCCTTTGCTCGCGCAACGCGCGGTCGCGGACTCCCCACGTTGAACGCGCGCAGTTGGGATCATCCCAGCCACCCCTTATAGTGATAGTTCGCTGCGGCCTTGCTGGTCGGCCTTTTGAGCATTCTGCGCGGTGTTCTGCACTTGTCACAGAAATCCACGCCAGCGAAATTCTGCTGAGCTGAAACGGTTCAGGATGGCACATAAAGCTCCTCCGCCCAAACGTCTAACCGTGGATCGACTGGTCTCGAAGCTTGGCATTGCCTCCCGTGGAACGAGCCAGGAATGGATCCGTGCAGGGCGAGTCCGCATCAATGGTCGAATCATACGCGATCCGGCCACGTGGGTCTTGTGGCCGAAAGATTCTGTCTCGATCGATGACCAACCGATTCAAGACTCCGTCAAACGATTTTTCCTCTTTCATAAACCCAAGGGGTCATCACGACGCACAGTGACGAAAAGGGCCGTAAGACGATCTTCGATGTGCTGCCGGCGGACCTGGGATACATGCATGCCGTCGGGAGACTCGATCAGGCGACCAGTGGTCTCCTCCTGCTCACCAACGATTCGGCACTGTCGAGCTTTCTCACCGATCCGACCCATAAAGTGATGAGGACCTACCTGGTCTCCGTGCGAGGAGAATTCACTGAGGCACAAGCCACAGAGGCCGTAGTCGGAGTGGTCGATGGTGGCGAGCGCCTCCAGTGCCACACGCGTGAAGATTCAAAAGAGTTCCGGACGCGAATCACATCTGGAAGTGGTCCTGACCCAGGGGAAAAACCGTGAAATCCGAAGACTGTTCAAATCGTTGGGGCATGAAGTGACTAGGCTCAGGCGCATTCAATACGGTCCCTTCAAACTCGAAGATCTCCCATCCGGCGCCTGGCGCGAGATCCCTATCGAGGATGTGAGGAAGGCGCTCCGACTGTAACCAACTCGTTTGTGGTCTATCTGGTTCATCTGGTTCCTTTGTTTTATCCGGTTAGTCTGACTGCCGACCCCTCCATCTCTTCAAGCGAGGCGACCGGCTCCAATAAGTCAATAGTCATATGCCTGACCCCGAATTCCCGACACTTGCCTATGCACCTCCGTGGCAAACTGGCGGGCCTAGGTCTCTTATTTCTTGTCGTTGTCTACCACCAAATATCTCGGCGGAACCAACCTATCATCCGTGCCCGATGTCACCGCATCGAGGGCGATCTTTCCGGCCCGTTGGTCTACGCCTTTGTGGTGTCGTTCAGTGTGTGGGGTTGCCAGCCCAGGTGCATTAGTTCGGGAGTTGCTATGGCCAGTACGACGCCGAGTGCAACGGTCCCTTGGAACCTGCATGACCACTCGGACAGCTTTGGCTACTGGGATAGCTTTCCACTTGTTCATGTGATTTCCCTCCATGGCGTAGGACTTCTCTCCGAATAGCTCGGACATGCAACAGCCTCTCACGAACCCCTGATAATTCCTGTCCGTCATAAGTCAATGATCCACGGTCAACTCTTTCTTTATTACTGTTTCCTGTGGCATCGGGAACTTGACGGGCTCAATTCAGTCAACTCCTAATGCCTAGGGAACTCGCCCCGCGCTGATTGATCTTCCACCAGGGCTGGCGCGGTTGGTGTTCTCTGTACTCACTAGAAGATAAAGGCTGCTCCTATAGAAGCTTGCTTGTGTTTGTCGAAATAGATATCCTTCCAAATCCTGATCGGCTAGGTGAGCAAGTGTCAATGGCTAACAAACTGCTTGGTATTTTCCTCTGTCTAACTCTCAGTGCCTGCAGCGCACCACCATCCAAGGCACCAACCGCTGATGAGCGGACAATGCGCCAAGGTAGTGAGAGTTGAAAACTCACACAGAGAACCCGCCCCAGGATTCACCAACGAAACGGAAGCCCGATTAAAGGCCGAGCTACCTCGCAGGGACAACCGAGGCGCAAACAGCCGCAACTCCGCCAGACTCTAGATGCAACAAGCAGCTTGAACATGGGTATGCACTCGAGAGAACGCATTGACAATGAGTACTGGCAGAGCAGAAGGTCTGGAACCTTTCAAGATCGGAGAGATGAATTCACCGCGAAATGGGGTGAAGAAGCGGGGAGTGGGCCGCAGAGACAAGAGCCGTTCTTCTTCAAATTGGTGGACCGACAGCGAAGGGCCGCTTCCAAAATGCAAAAACACCTATAGGCATGGTGAGCGGAGATGTGAAGTGGAACAATATCAGAAATTTTCTTCGGACGAGATTGGCAGCCCTAGAGTCGATTTGCAAGGCACCATAGCCACACCACCGCCGATTCTCCCGCCACGAAGTTGACCTGAGCGCACATCAATACCACCGCCACAAAAATCTGTCAATATCATTAAGTCGTCAAGTTGGCGAACTGTCTTTTTACTCGCCCCCGCCCATTGACCTCGTTGAGGATGCCACCGAGAGACGGTACAATTTCCCCTAATATGGCGCTCTCGCTCTCTCCGTTGATCCGGTTCGGGGAGAAAAACTGGGACACCTATGAAAAAAGCTGTCAAGGGGCACACGGGAATTCTTGCGGTCTGAGTGATCAGAGATCCCGGAACAGCAACGGTAGTGGTTCACATCTTTCGCGTATCACGAGAGATGATTTGGGGGTCGTGTTCTTTTCTCCTTATTCGGCAACCAGATTGTATACGTCCCCTTGCCCATGGCCGTCATCCGCACCTGCCCTGTTCGGCTCAAACGATCGACTTCGAGAAAAACCTGGTTCCAGGTGAGCTCTGGTACACTCAGCACCAACTCATCGAGTTGACAACCAGGAGCACGGTGCACCGCGTCGAGGATCCGGTCAGCAACAGTCCCTAGCTGTGACATGGCGATCCCTCTCTTCTACGCATCCGAGTGTCCCAAACCTGCCCCTTGGCTGGGACCATTCCTCTTACCCAACCCTCCCCAGATACGGGAAAGGATGGGCAAGAGGAAGGCCCTTCCCTCTGGCGCGAACAGGGCGCTACTGTTTGGGCATGCGAGTCGCCTCAGTGACCGGCGGTTCAATCTTGATTTGAGGCCCTTGAATCGTCGGCAGTTGACCAGCTCCCTGCGGCTTCAGCAACCTGGCATTATTGGGATCCACCAGCTTCTGACCCGTGTGCGCATCCTCTGACGCGGCGGCGCTGCTGAGGGATTGCTCAACGGTCAGATTTTTTGCCCGGTATCGTTGGCATACTCTCCGCCCGATGGATACCCGGGATGCTTGGGCAGCATCGCCGGATTCGCGGAGGCGAGAGAGGCAACTCCTACCAACACAAGCCCGGTCATCACGATTGTATAGAATTTCATGGTCTGCCCTCCTTTCAGTGAAGACACCACCACCGGCTCGGCCAGGGATGATCCTGATACCGAACCGGGAAATCTTCCCTGTCAGAGCTACGACTCGCTGAAGCAAGAGCCGGCAATCGTGATGTGCGACATCCAAGAATGCCGCGCTTCAGAAAGAGGCTGGCGTAGGAGCTGCGGGGACCGTGGGATCCATTGCGCGGGGAGAATGCAACGCGCGTAGGAGAGAGCAGTCGAGGTAACTGGTACGTCAGAGCCTTATGCTACGCGTGAAAGTACAGCGGGTCAAGAGGGTAGTTTTCGAGGGAAGGTCACCCGACGCCGACGCGATTGAGTTGCAATATTGGGAATGTCAAACGAGGGAAAGGAGAGGAGGAGGGAGGACATCGGCAGGATGCTCAAAAGGCCGTCCAGCAAGGCCGCAGGCGAATCGAAACCGGAGGCGTACCCTCAGGGGTACGTTGAGGATTTCGATGAGTCGAGAACGAAGCTGGCGGGCTTTTCATTATCCTATTATTGAATGCCCGCCTGGCGTTGCAACCACCGTACATACTTCACGATCTGATCGACATCCTGAGGAGTGACGCGCGTCGACCTTCGGCATGTTGCCGAACTCCCAATGGTGCGCCTTGACGCCGTTGGCCGCCGCCAGTTGGAAGGCCTGATCCCCGTGATGGTGCGGCTCGTAGATCTTATGCACTAACGGAGGTCCGTGGTCGGTTCCCGCCGCTTGTTTCCCATGACAGGCCGCACAGTTTGCGTTGAATGTGGTTTCGCCCGCTTGGAACTCGGCCGGCACAGGACCAACCCCGACCGCTTGTATTGGTTGCGAGGAGTCGCAGGCCACCAGGAGGCCTAGCCCCAGCAGCCACACTCCGATCTGAAGTTTTGACGTCATCGGGATTTTCATGAAATCGGGACCGCTGATTTTAACAGCCTCAGGTTATCGCATATGGGATGGGGTCCACAACCCCGGCTTTTGCAAATCCTCCCGCCGGATCACGCAACTATCGCATCGCCCACAAGCCTGGTCTCCCACCGGATCGTAACAACTATGGGTCAGATGAAACGGGACATGCAGTTCGATCCCTTGCCGGATGATTTCCGCTTTCGTCAGCATCAGCAAGGGGGCTTTGACATGGAGGGGTTCCCTTCCGTGCCGGCTTTCGTGCCTTCCTTCACCGCCGCTTCAAACGCGCGAATGAATTCAGGCCGGCAGTCTGGATAGCCGGAATAGTCGAGCACGTTCGCGCCAAAATAGATGAGAGACGCCCCCACGACCTCCGCATGCGCTGCCGCAATCGAGAGAAAGATGAGATTGCGTCCCGGCACATAGGTGACCGGAATGGTCTGGCTACGCACTTTACCCTCTCGGTCTCTTGGGCACTGCCGCCGGGCCGGTGAGCGCCGACCCGCCGATGGCGCGAAGATCCAGATTCATCACCAAATGATTCGCCACGCCCAAGGCGGCTGCGACCTGCCGAGCCCGCTCCACTTCCACTGCATGCCGTTGTCCGTAGGCCATCGTGAGGAAGAAGAGCTCGCAACCCTCCTGCTTGGCAATAGCCGCCGTGACGGTGGAATCCAGCCCTCCGCTCGCCAAGACGACCGCTCGATTCCCTGTCGGCGTCATCGATCCAGCTCCCGCATGCGACATAGGATACCAAGCGCGGTCACAGAACACGAACTTCGTCTGCCGGGGGTAGAGCCAAGCTCATGATTGAAGGGATGCGGGCCATATGAGGCAGGAACTGTCAGCTTTCGCGGAGGAACAGCTAGTCGCGATCTTCTTCTCGCTCGATTTTTTCCAGCAGCTCTTCTTTCGACTGACACTCGACGCAGAGCTTTGCAAACGGGACGGCTTCCAATCTCCGCTCACTGATCTCTACGCCACACTCCGCGCAGATACCATAGGTGCCCTCGCTAAGCCTCGTCAACGCTTCATCGATGGCCTGCCGGCGGCGATTGCGCATTTCCATCAAGGAAATGCCCAGCTCGCGATCGAGATCCATGAGAGCTTGATCGCCGACGTCGCGCGCAGATTCAAGCCGCCGTTGTTTATCTTCACTGAGGGATTGGCCCAGACTCCCCTCAATCTCTTTGAGAATTTCCTGGCGTTTCCGCATCAACATCTGATGGAGGACTTGGCGGCGGCGCTCCCGGTCTTCGCGTTCTTTAGCCGATTCTTTCGGTTTGGCAGCCAGGGGAGACACGGCCATGCTGATAGGTTTTTCGAGGGACCACAACTGGAGCGCGCTTTGGTTTGCTCGCTGGCTTCTGCGAGCTTCGCCCGCACCTTGGCCTTCGCTACCGGTTTCTTCTTGGCGGGGTTTTTGTTGCCATGGCGGGTCCTACTCCTGGGGTGAACGTCGAATAGCCGAAAAAAGTTCGGCATTCATAGCACGGCGCTCCCGCCTATTACAAGAGGTTGTGGGGAAGAGGCTGAAAGCCGCTAAGGATAGAGGATTGTCGAATGGATGGGGTGGCCGACCAGTTTATCTCGACCCTTAAGGCCCTGGAGTTCCACGAGAAAGTCGAGCCCGGCGATCTCGCCTCCCAACTGCCGAACGAGAGACACCGTCGCGGCCGCCGTGCCTCCTGTGGCCAGCAAGTCATCCACGATCAGCACCCGTTCTCCGACACCAATCGCATCGCGGTGGATGGCAAGGGAGTTCGAACCGTATTCGAGGCTGTATTTGACTTCAAAACTGTCGGCGGGCAACTTGCCGGGCTTCCGGACTGGAACGAACCCGGCGTTCAACCGGTTCGCCAGTAGCCCACCGAAAATGAACCCGCGCGATTCAATGCCGATGACTTTGGCGATCCGCTTGTCCCTGATAGTAGGCGGTCAATTCATCGGCGATCGATGCACAGGGCGCGGGCGTCTTTGAGCAGCGTGGTGATATCGTAGAAGAGAATACCGGGCTTGGGGAAATCGGGGACCTCGCGAATGAGGGCGCGATAGTTGACGGGGGGCATCGATCAGAGCAAGTCGGCTTGTGTCATGGTTCTGCGTTCAATGGTATGGCGCAAACGCGCCAAGGCGGCCATTTCAATCTGCCGGACCCGCTCACGGGTCAACCCCATCTCCCGGCCGATTTCTTCCAACGTCTTGGCCTCACTCCCATCGAGCCCAAACCGCGACATAATAACAGTTTGCTCCTTCTCAGGCAACTCCTGCACCCACTCCATCATCTCCGCCCGACGCATCACCCCCTCGGCCGTATCGGCAGGCGAGACACACGAAGGGTCCTCGATCACATCGCGCAAGAACGTATCCCCCCATCATTGATCGGACTGTCCAACGAACAGGTCGTGCGGACCACTTGCTTGAGATCCAACACCGTTTCGTCCGTCGTCTTCATCCGTGCCGCTACTTCCGATGCAGTCGGTTCTCGTCCGAGTTCCTGAACGAGCTGCTCCACCTTGGCGAGATAACGATTCAGCCGCTCTACCACATGCACCGGCAACCGCACGAGCTTTCCCTGATTGATAATCGCTCGTTCGATGTACTGCCGGATCCACCAGGACGCATACGTACTGAAGCGAAACCCGCGCTTATAGTTGAATTTTTCGACGGCCTTGATCAGCCCAAGATTGCCCTCTTCGATGACATCGGAGAAGGGGAACCCTCGATGCATATACCGCTTACCGATACTGATCACCAGACGGAGATTCGATTCGATCATCTCTTGGCGCGCCTGCTCGTCCCCCGCCATGACCCGCTTGCCCAGCTGCTGCTCTTGCTTAAACGTCAGCAAGGTCGAGCGACGGATCTCGCGCAGGTAGCACTTGAGGGTATCCAATCCTTCGGAGCGGCGACTCGGCTTTTCCTCGTCGACGGGCGACTCGTCCACACCCGACGACGCGGCGGTGTCCTCGTCGTCATGGTCGACGACGTGTCGGCGCGCTTCGCCCAGATCGTGTAACTCCTCGCCTCCTCGCGCCATACGTTCCGTCGCTCCTAACTGGTTCCCTCAGTACCACACTTGAAAATCTGAAAATCGCCCTGTCGCCGGACTCCACTCCACTTCAACGGCTGTCACTCGCGACGCCGGCGGCCCAGTCTTTACGTTTTCGATCAGGATCAGAATCTGGTCTTTGGGGCCCTCAACTTCAAGTTCGACTCGGCCATCATCGAGATTCCTGACACCTCCGCAGAGTCCTCGTTGCGATGCGACGCGAGCCGCAAACGCTCGATACCCGACTCCTTGGACCTTTCCCTTCACAAACAGCCTCGCTCGGAGAGCTGCCGGTTCAATCGGTTCGGCCATACACTCAGACAGACCGCGCATTATCGAAATGCCTATCCAACGAACGGATACTCTCACACCTCCGCAGAGGCGTCACGCGTTTTGCGATTCCGCGCGAGTAAGTTTCGCACAAGGTTCTGAAATAGAAAAATGGAAATGCTGAGAGGAGATGTGATGTATGCAGCAGGCGGGGTCGAGCCAACTTGGATTGGTATCGAAGAGATGATGATGGGGTATCCGCCCGCAGCAGATTCGATAAAATGAAATTGAGCGGGCGGTACAAGCAAGCTATAATGCAGGGTCTACTGGAGGGTTTATCCCGTCGCCTCAATAGAAGAATAGGCTCCGGGTCGAGCAAGCTCTGTGTGGTCGGGGCGAGAGGATTCGAACCTCCGACCCCTGCGTCCCGAACGCAGTGCGCTACCGGGCTGCGCTACGCCCCGACAAAATCAACAGAACCACAAAGCGAGCGGGGATTGTCTTACATCAGGGGGTCGAAACGCAAGCCATGGGCATCGGCCACCTCTCGACAGGTAATCTTGCCGCCAGACAGGTTCACCCCTTTCGCCAGTCCAGCGTCTGCCCGCACGGCCTCTTCCACCCCCTGCGAGGCCAGACGCAGAAGATACGGAAGCGTGGCATTCGTCAACGCGGCAGTCGACGTACGCGGAACAATCCCCGGCATATTGGCAACACAATAATGGAGCACCCCGTCCACCACATAGACCGGGTCCGAATGGGTCGTGGGTTTCGTGGTCTCGAAGCAGCCGCCTTGATCAACCGCGACGTCCACCACCACGGCTCCTGGCTTCATGCGCGCCACCAGTCCACGCGAGACCAATTTGGGCGCTCGAGCCCCAGGAACGAGGACCGCCCCGATCACAAGATCTGCGGCCATCACTGACTCGTCAATCGCAGCTTGCGTGGAGGCACGCGTCACAATTCGACCACGATACAATTCGTCGAGTGCCCGGAGCCGTTCAAGGTCGAGATTGATCACCGTCACCTGAGCCCCCATCCCGACAGCGATCCGAGTCGCCGCGCTACCCACCACCCCAGCCCCAAGCACCACGACCTTCCCCGGCTCCACGCCAGGCACACCGGCCAAGAGAAGCCCGCGCCCTCCTTGCGTCTTTTCCAGATAGCGCGCGCCGATCTGCACCGACATCCGCCCCGCGATTTCGCTCATCGGCTTGAGCATCGGCCGCGTGCCGTCTTTCGCCTCGATCGTCTCGTAGGCAATCGCCGTGATCGTGGTATCCAGGAGGGCCTTCGTGAGATCCGGCAAGGAAGCCAAATGCAGATAGGTAAACAGGGTCTGACCCGGACGGAAGAAGCTGGCACTCGGAAAGCAGCGGTTCCTTGACCTTCACAATGAGCGTCGCCTGCTGAAACAGCTGCTCCTTTGATTGCTGCCATGGTCGCGCCGGCACTCCGGTAGTCCTCATCTGAGTATCCGCTGCCGACTCCGGCTGATGGTTCGATCCAGACGTCATGGCCGGCCTGACGCAACGCCCGCACCCCATCGGGCGTGACACTGACACGATACTCATGGTCCTTGATCTCTTTTGGGACCCCGATGACCATGATCTTTCCCTCCTCGCGCAGTCGCACTCTGAGTTCTCGCGTTCATTATATACATATACAACGGCTGTGAACATGCACGTGCGGATCTCCAGGGATGTCCCCGCCAGGTGGACAGTGCGCGCAGGCCTGGTGTAAGATTCGCCCGCTCATTCAATCATGATCGACAGACGGAGGCCCTATGGATTCCGCCGCTGGGTCCTGCAATGCCTGCGGTGCCACTGGCGTTGCGCTCATGAAGTTATCGCTCGGGAAGGACTTTTTCGGCCGGACCTACGACCGACTGTCGCCCTCGACGCGATCAAAGCCCTAAATGGTACTGCGAAAGCTGTTCGATGCAGAAAAATCTCCAACGAGACTTCCGAGACATCACCGCCGAGATCGACAAGCTCGGAGCCGGGCGAGGCCTCTCAACTGTCGAAACCCGATGAATTCCAGCGTGCAGGGTTGCGCCTGAGGGAAATTGTCGCCCTGCTCGATGCCGCACAGAAGCGCTCACCGCTGCTTGCGAGCGGCGAGGTCACACGGCTTACTCGAACGACTCAACACCATCACCATTCCAGTGCTGAGCCACGATCGATCATGTCATGGTTACAAACGCCACATCTTCGTCTGTACGAATCAACGGAGCCCCGACGATCCCCGTGGGAGTTGCTCCAAGCTCGGATCTGAGGCGCTCCACGCCGCACTTTCAAGCAAGAAGCGAAGCGGTTGGACTTGAAGGACGTCGTCCGCGCGAATAAAGCCGGGTGCCTCGATCATTGCGCGCAAGGGCCAAGCGTCGTGATTTATCCCGAAGGTGTGTGGTATCAAGTCAAATCCGAATCCGACGTGACGGAAATCATGGAGCGCCACGTTGTCAAAGGCGAGGTGGTGACCCGTCTCATCATGCCCGATCACCCAGTTCCCACGACACTTCCTCCACTCCGATCGTAGCGTCGTATCACAAGGATCGTTATGGCCGTTGAAGAGAAGTGGAAAGCCAACCTGGAAAAGGTGGCCTTCATGAAGCAGTTTCCGGGGCTACTCGGCAACTGGGAGGCCCTGACGGGAAAAACCATCAAGGCCGTCATTCCGCTCAAGGGGAAACAGGGAACTGCAGTGCTGGTGTGCACCGATGGTACCTTTACCATCGTGCCCGCGATGGCGTCGGAGCCCTACGAGTTGGGCGAGGCCTTGGCCGTGGCCGGGCGCTCCTCGAGCCGGCGCATCAGGCGGCCTATGTGGAGTATGATCGACTGGTCAAGAAGGACAAAGACGCCCTCAAGTCGGCCAGGGTCGAGAAGATCCTCGGGGCGATTCACAACAATTTGGAGCAGCATTCCGGAACTGAAAGATCGGTTGAAAGAACTCGTGAAGGAGTGGAAGTGAGCAGCCTTCCGGATAGAAATATGTTCGAGATCTTTTCCCAAGGTCTCTTTGAAGGAGTCAAACCTATGATGGTCATACGCGATCACCTCATCCGTCATCCCGACCGCTGCACGCATCAAGCCATCTGTGTTCCGATCTGCCCGACCGGCGCCTGGCTCTCGACTCCTCCGTACAAGTTCGACTCGTCCCGTTGCCTGGAAAGCTGTCGCCTTTGCTTGGATGCCTGTCCCTCGCAGGCGATCTTTGCCGTGTTCAAGAAGGGGAGAAGTTGCTGGAGCCGCAAAAGTAGTCGAGTCTGGCGAGAGGCTGTTCGAGGCTTCCGTCGCCTCCGGAGCGGCTGCAGACCGGCTCTGTGGGAGCGGAAACGCCTTCTGAATTCCCTCGCGGACTCGGTCGAGTTTCCGCTTTCCACTCCTCCTGACCACCTCCGGCTTCTGTCGCTCTTCGGCAAAGTCGGCCTCGAAACTCTTTTCGCCAGACGCGCGTGGGGAGAACTCACGAAAGGATTCTTAGTCCTCGTCGCTGTATCCATTCGGGCGCATCCCAGAGTTCTATCCCTCTGGTTCTCTTCTGGAGGGTGGATACGTCGCATCGGGGGGAGGCGAGTGAGAGGGGAGAGGGCTGGCTGATCGCTTAACGGGGACTTCACGAACCTTAGCGGGCGGCGAGGTCGGGGCCTGTGTCTAAGCAACCGGTGGGAAGGTGAGTCGGCGAAAGACGATCTGACCGAAAGAGAGTTACCGGAGGAGTTCATTTGTTGTGGCCCATGTCCGGTGTGTTTCGCGCGTTGAGACGCATGACACCCGGTTCCTTTCACCGGTTTCTAAGCGCGGCTTTGGCTCCTTGGCCAGCCTGTTAGTGACCAACCTGCCGGCCAGGCGCGGCAACGACTCTTTCATCGTGGCAGCGCCAGCGCGAAGTCTATTGAAGCTCCCGATCAGCACTTACGCCCGATATCCACGGATGAAGTGGTGCTGGGTCCTGGGTCGCATGTACACCGTTGTTGGAGTCTGGCCTGAGCCATATAACGGTATAGACACCGCCAGTTTGCCCATTCGAGGCTAGGTGTGATCGGCAGCAGGCACCGTACGAAGCACTCCGATGGGGCCGCAATGGGTAGAACCAATTCCATATTTATAGTCGCCAACTGTGGCAGTGTCGTCCTTGAGCATGGCGACCTGCGTTTTCACGGTCACGGTTGGACCACCAGAAAGGGGATTGCTTCGCGGCAACAACGACGGTGCCATCCATCACGATCATCAACAGAAGGCTGAGGAAACGGTGGAGGCGGGTTTATCAACGACACCGTGCCGGCAATCGCGTGAAATGCGGAAGGCTGCAGCGTAAACGGAGTACCGCCGGTCTGCTGGTGCTTATGGTGGTGATGCTCGTGCTGCTTGGAACCGGCACTCCTGTTATGACTGCTGTCGCACAGCAGGTATCCGTCGGGCTGTTTCTTGCTGTGATCACCACGTCGTAGCCCGCTAGTCGGACAATCGGTGAGGATCAAGATGAGCGAGAAAGAATTCGCCGGTTTGTCGTATTCGGCACCGTTGCACGAACGATTGTCACCGTTCACCTGGGCCGAGACATATGACGTTGTTGGCTAAGCAGGCGTTTTGTCGACGAAGCCGTCGATGCCGTTCAGCACAAAGGGAATGACCTTGATGACGGGCTTGAGTTTGTACTTGTCACTCCCAGTGTGCACGATGGATTTGCAGGCATCAAAGTCCAGCAGCAGATCGACCCGTTGCCCGGAATCCACGGTGAACTGGTGGATCAATTTAATTCCGCTTTGCACTGCACTGGGCGTATCGAGCGGCTTCACAGTTTTGTGCTCGACAGGACAATCGAATTGGCAGATGGCTGAGTTGCCACTGTTTTGGCAACCAACACGAGACGCAGTTGCGTGTAATGGCCCGCCGCCAGCGGTGTCTCGCCAAGGCTTTCGAGTGCCCGAATTTGGGAGCTTGTGTTGGATCGTTGAGGTCGAGCAGATTGATTTTACGAGGAGGGTCTAATGGTGATATCGGTCCAGCCGGCAGCCTTGTCGTCAGCAGTGCTGCTTTGATGCACCCGCACCTTGCTGACAGTGACATTCACCTCATCGAAGCCGCAGGCTGGTGCATCGGTCATTGAAACGCTTACCGTCCCGGGTTGTGCAGTAGACGCACCACCACCGTCACCGCCACTGCCGCATCCGGCTATAAAAGCAGTCAGCAGTAATCCCATAAACCAGATGAGTGGTTTCGAATTATTCTTGGGTTTGTTCATGTTCCACCACCTTATGGTTTAAAGTAGTTGCCGAGATTAGTATTCAGGCCAGCTTACGGCAATACAATCAGGATGCTACCTCAACGAGCCCTATCACAGTCCCTGTCACACCATAGTCTTCAGCATTGAGGGCCGCTCGCAATTGGCATGCTAGTTCCCTGCAGTTCTGCAAAGCAATCTGTACGTAAGTAGGGGAAGCACCGCGGTAAATACTTATTGCAATAAAGTCACAGCGTTAGATCCGTAAAGCGGATGGTCACCTCAGGTGTCATGAGTGTTTTCTGCATGACCCGATTTAACTCCATTCCAACTTATATGGGTGACGACCTGTCGGGATTTCCATACAACTCCAGCTACTCTATATCTTCGACCTGCGTTAGTCCCGCCTCGGTTTCACTTACGAGCTGATACTTGGAATGAGCAAGTGCTGTGGCTTGCCTATGGTCCTGATGGTGGGGCGAGGACGTGTGAGAGGAATTGTCCGGTATGAGAAGCCGCGACCATTGCCACTTGCTCCGGTCGCCCTTCTGCCACGATCTGTCCACCTGCCGCGCCACCTTCCGGTCCCAGGTCGATAATCCAATCCGCTGACTTGATGACATCGAGGTTGTGTTCCACCACCACCACGGTATTGCCGCTGTTCACCAGCTTCTGCAGCATGGCTAGGAGTTTCTTGATGTCTTCGACGTGGAGCCCGGTGGTCGGTTCGTCCATGATGTAGAGCACGTTCTTCGCGGACGAGTCTTTCAGTTCGGCTGCGATTTTTAACCGTTGGGCCTCGCCGCCTGAGAGTGTTGTCGCGGATTGACCGAGGCGGAGATAGCCGAGCCCGATGGTCGAGAGGAGGTGGAGTTTTTCAGTGAGCTTGGGCGAGCCGCTAAAAATCCCAGCGCCTCTTCAGCCGTCATCTGCAATACATCATGGATCGTTTTCCCGCGATAGCGAATGGAGAGGACGTCCGGTTTGAATCGCTTCCCGTCGCAGGCCTCGCAGGTGGCATAGATATCTTCAAAGAAATACATCTCCAGTTTTTCGACGCCGCTCCCTTCGCATCGGTCGCATCGGCCCCCGGTGGTATTGAAGGAGAAATGGCCCGGCGTGAGCCCGCGACGGAGCGCATCTCGCTCGGAGGCGAAGAGAGCGCGAACCTCATCGAACGCTTTCAGGTAGGTGATTGGATTTGAGCGCGGTGTTCGGCCGATCGGTTCCTGATCGATGAGCTTGATGCCGGTGAGATGTTCGATCCCCTTAATTGCGCGAAACTTGCCCATGGGTAGTGACGCGATACGAAAGCGCGGGCGACGGCCCGGTAGAGCGTGTCTTCGACCAGGGTGCTCTTGCCGGATCCAGAAACGCCGGTAATACAGATCAACATGCCGAGTGGAAGACGGACGAACAGGTCTTTGAGATTGTTTTCGCAGGCGCCTGCGATGACTAGCAGTTTTCCGCTTCCTCTTCGCCGAGATCTGGGCGGTGTAATTTCGTCTTCGTTGCGCAGGTAGCGTGCCGTGATCGACCGCCGGTCTGCAATGAATTCCTGTCGTGGCGCTGCACAGATCACCTCGCCGCCCTTCTCGCCCGACAAAGGGGCCCAGCTCGACAAGGTAGTCGGCGGCTTGCATCATCTGGCGGTCGTGTTCGACGACGACCACGGTGTTGCCCTGGACTGCCAGCTCTCGCAGAATGCCGGCGAGCGTCGCGGTATCACGCGGGTGGAGACCGATGGTCGGCTCGTCGAGGACATAGAGCGTGCCGACCAGGCGGGCGCCGAGTTGGTTGGCCAAGGCTGCCCGCTGGGCTTCCCCTCCCGCGAGCGTGCGGGTCTGTCGGGAGAGCGTCAGATAGCTGAGGCCCACGCGGAGGAGAAAGCCGAGTTTGGCCGTCAGTTGTCGAAGAATGTCGCGGGCGACCTGCTCTTCGTAGGGAGAGAGGGTGAGGGCTGTGATCCAGGCGGCAGTCTGTTCGATCGTGAGCGCTGACAGCTCATGAATATCCTTGCCCGCGATCTTCACATAGAGGGCGTCCGGTCGGAGACGGGACCCTTCACAGCTCGGGCAGGGGACCGGCGTCCGGTAGCGGCTGAGCATCACGCGCACATGCAGCTTATAGCGCTTCCCTTCCAAGTATTCGAAGAATTGCTGCACGCCCTCCATCTTGCCTTCTCCATTCCAGAGCATCTGTTGGATAGGCTTGGGCAGGTCTTTGTAGGGGAGGGCGAGATCGACTCCCCGCCGTTTCATGGAGAGCAGCATTTGTTTCTGCCACCAATCTCCACTGGGTTTGCTCCAGGGTTCAATCGCGCCTTGGGCGAGCGACTTGCTGTGATCGGGAATGACGAGGTCGGGATCGTAACGGAGAATATTGCCGAACCCTTTGCACGTCGGACAGGCGCCCAGCGGGTGGTTGAAGGAAAAGAGGACCGGACGAATCGGTTCCGAATGTTCGCCCGCATTGTTGGCAGCGAAAATTCGTGCTGTAGGTGCGGGGCCCTGGTCGATGACCTCCACAACGGCACAGGCTTTCGCCCTCGCGAAACGCGGTTTCGATCGCTTCGACGAGGCGGGATCGATTGTCTTCCCGGATCACCAGCCGATCGAGAATCACGTGAAGATGGTCCGGCCTGGTTTTGGGAAGGGTGTGAATCTCATGGAGAGTCGAGGATCTCATCGTTGCACTGCACTCTGGTGAACCCGCGCAGTAACAGCGATTGGAGAAAGGCCTGGTCCTGTTTCGGCGGCGGTGCTGTGACAGGGAAGAGGATCATCGCTCGTGCGTTGTCGCAATGGTTCAGGAGGTCGTCTACGACGCTGCCGGGGTGAAAGCTGCGCGCCATCGATGGCGCAGTCGGGGCAGACCGGATGGCCGATTTTGGCGAACAGGAGTCGCAGGAGATCAGCGATTTCAGTCGTGGTTCCGACTGTCGAGCGGGCGGTGCGGATGGGGTTCTTCTGTTCGATCGCAATGGCGGGGCGGACGTTGATCAACCGGTCGACATCGGGCCGATTGACCTTGTCGAGAAACATGCGGGCATAGGTGGAGAGCGATTCCACATAACGCCATTGGCCTTCGGCGAACAGCGTGTCGAACGCAAGAGAGGATTTCCCCGATCCTGATACGCCGGTGATGGCCGTGACCTGATTGTGCGGGATACGGAGCGAGATGTTCTTCAGGTTATTCTGCCGCGCGCCCTCGACGATGAGGTCTGCAGACTTGTTCTGAGGTAGAGGGTAGAGTTCCACGGCTTGTACTCCAAACGAAATAAATGCATGATCGTAGCGCGACTATTTGCGAATATCTACTCCACCGTCTGATCCCTTCCCTGGTGAGGTAGGTGTTGCTCAGATTTCTTGGGATCGAGGAGATTCGGCAAAAGGCTTGGCGATTACTTCGAAATGGTGAGAGGATGGGGGCATTCAGCGGGAGGGGACTATGATTTTATCGACAACATCGAGTCTCGACGGAAAGAAAGCGGTCAAGTATTTGGGATTGGTCTCCGGGGATGCCATCCTCGGCGCGAACATCTTTCGGGATTTCTTCGCGTCGGTTCGTGATATCGTGGGTGGCCGAGCGGCGGCGTATGAAGCCGAACTGCGCAAGGCCAAAGACATTGCGCTCGATGAAATGCGCGAGCAGGCTCGCCATCTGGGCGCCAATGCCATTGTTGGCATCGATATCGACTATGAAACGATCGGCGCCAGCGCCAGCATGTTGATGGTCAGCGCCAGCGGCACAGCGGTGGTCGTGGAGCCGGAGTAGGATCATGCAGCGCCTGCCTCAGGCAGAGTATCTCGGGCTCGGGCGCCAGTTGGCCCACTTGCTGGGCTCCTGTCTTGACGGAGCGTCAGGCGACGTGTTGCGTGAGCTGGCCTGAGCCTACGATCCTTCCGCGAACGAAGCGCGTATCAGCGCCGAGGTGTTCCTCTTTCACAAGTATCTGCTCATGCAATCGTGTGTCGGCGTGTTCCCCGAATCGGAGGTCGACCACATCGTCGGGGGACTGGTCGCTGCGCTCAATGAACAGGCCAGCGTATTGGAGCTCAGTCCCGAGCGTCAAAAGGCGATGGAACAGATGTGGCAGCTGCGGGCTGCGCAGTTTGATCAGCCCTTCTCTCGTGATCGAGTCCAATTTCTAGATGAAGGGTCAGGTCCCATCCACTGGAAACAAACGATCGTCCGGTTCTGTCAGAACGTCTGTGAAATCGAAAACCCTCCCAACATTTGGGCCGGGGCCGATGGCCCATCCCAAGCTGCGAGTCGCTCTGTCACTGCAGCACTGGATCTGATGGTGTCGGCCCTCGGCGAAATGAATCGACTCCATTTCAACGGAGCGGCCTGAGCAGTTGGTGAGAGCCAACTGCGTGAGCGCCAACCAAAGATCTATTTCGTCCACAGCTTCACGACCCCACGCAGCCCAGATATAGCACAAGCGAGCCGATCATGGAGGGCCAGAAGCCGAATCGTGGGACACCTGCGATCATGGACACGACGTACACGATCCAGGGCGGGACAAACCACAGCAGGTTTTTGCGTAGCTCACGATCGCCTCGTTGCCGCTGTTTAGATAGATCCAACACGAACGTGGCGCCCGTAATGGCAGGGAAGGTACTGGCAAAGGCGGCAAGAAACGATTTTCCTTGCGACCCGAGATAAGTAGAGACACTCACAATCGTTCCGCCCAGCAGAAAAATACAAGGTATATTTCACGAAGTCGCTCACGTTTCCTCCTCCTCAGATTCTTTGAAACGTTTCCATAGCCTCCCTCTGACCTGCATATCGTGATGAGAAATCAAACACAACCAGGTCACGCGCTTGAGCATTGCGTGTCATGAGTCCTGCTTGCCTTGATGTCAGATGGTAGCAGTCTTTGACAGGTTCTCATCCAATCGCCGTTCTCACCGCGCTGTACATCGCGATGACTTCGACCGCGTGCGCGACGATCGTGATGTAGAGATTACGTGTGTATAGCCAGATGATTCCCCAGATGAGCCCGTCCCACAGGGCGATCCAGTGGAGATGTTGAAAGGTATGTACCATGAAGGGGTCGAACGCAAATACCAGCGCGCAGGTGATGAGGGCGAGAGGCGAGAGGCGTCGGGCCAGGACTGATTTCCATAGCCTCGATTCGAGTGTGGCCAGCCGTCCAAGGAGAAATCCACGAAAATTCAGTTCCACAAGGAAGGCGATGCTACAAATGAACCAGGGGACCATGACCAAGAAGGGCAGTCGGCCATGCGGCGTGGTCTTCAGGAAGTTGATGTCATAGCCAAAATGTGGATAGGCCGAGAGAATCACGAATGTATTCAGGCCGCCGAGAAGCAGGCCTGTGAAGAGTCCCCAGCGGAGGCCATCCAGAATTTTCCCTTTCTCCAGCCCAAGCCGGGATACGATGTCGCGGTTGTGCATGGCCCACACGCATAAGGCGAGATAGGCGCCGATCTGTGGCACGAACTGAACCAGCGTCTGTTCTTGGAGCGAAGAGGGAAGGGCGTAGAAGCCGAACGTCGCGGCGACGGGGAGCAGCGCCTGGGCGGCTCCCATTCTTCGGCCTGAGTCGGTGTCGCGCGCAGACCGGGCTCAGGCGCCGTCATGGAGATCAGCCCTCATTATTCGCGAAGGTTCGTCGCCCCCACCCCATCCCTCCCATAATATGGGGAGGGTGAGGAGGGGCGCGAGACGAGCACTCGGAGGCGTGAAGCCCTGAGGCATACTCGTGCAGTATGTCGAAGGGCTGAACCGCGAACTGCCCGGCACAGCCGCGTATCCACGCTTGTAGCAGAAGCTTCATGAATAATGCGGGCTAGTTCAGTTGGAGATTATAGCGGTCAAGTGTGGTGGCTTTGTGCCGCGAGAGGTTGGAAAGCGACTTGTTGTAGTCGACCGTGGCGCGCAACTCGTTCCTTGGGCCGTTGCGAGATCTCGTTGGAAGTCGAGCACAAAGCGTGTGGTGCTCAGTCCCACCTTCAGGCGCTCTTGCTCTGCCTGCAGTTGTTTCTCAGCCATGATTCTGGCCGATCTGGTCGTTTCGATCCGCTTGAAATCTGTCTGAACACGCCTGACCGCCTCACGGACACCCACGATGATTTGCTGCCGCACACTCACGAGCGACGCTTCGGCGTTCTTCTCCTCCAGCTGTCGTTTGTTGTAGGTGCTCCAGGCTGAGCGGTTGCCGAGTGGGTAGCTTAAGACGAGGCCCGCTCCATAATTATAGAAATCTCCGCCAAAGTTACTGTTCACCGAGTTGCTGTAGCTACTTCCGAGCCCTGCCATTCCCATCGTTCCTTGGAACGAGAGGGTCGGGAGAATCTGATTTTTCGCAAATTTGGTGTTGAGATCGCTCGTCTCCATATTTTCTTCGCTTGGACGATTTCGGGCCGCTGCTCGAAGGCCGTGTCGATGGCTTCCTGCAGGCTGATGGCTTCGAGTGTCACGACCGGTTGGTCGAGCGGGGTCAAGCGCAAGTCTTGGCGCAGGTCCTCTTCCGCAGGATTGAGCAATCTGCGCAGTTGATCTTCCTGGTCCCGAATCGTTTTATCCGCAACCAGTACCTGCTCAACTCTTGATGCAACGGCCGCTTCGGCTTGCAGGACATCAACGATCGACATGATGCCGGCCTTCGCCTTCGCACGGTTGCTGGCCAAGAGTTCCTGCGCTGCTTTCAGGGCGGCCTCTGCCACTTTCAGATTTTCATTAGCGAAGACGACTTCCCAGTAGGTTTGTTCCACCGTGGCCAGTACGGTGAGGACACGATCGCGAAAGACATGTTCTTCCACGGTGGCATTATTCTGTGCAACGCGGATAAAGGTCTTGGTGACGTCAATGCCGGCGTTGCGGAGGAGAGGTTGCGTAAGGGTAAGCGCGAGACCGCCTGGTCCAGGACGGATTGAACAAGAAACCTTGTCCAGTACATCCAGGAGTGCCAACCGGTTGTCCAAAACACCCTTGAGCTCCTGCTACATTGGTTCGAGTAGGGCTATAGTTCAGGTCGACGTTGCCGCCGGTCAGCAAATTTGTCGTCGCATCGAGCGTGACGGATTGGGTCTGTTGGTCGAAGGTCTGAATCTCATTGAGCGTGGGCCGTGAGAAGCCGAATACCGGTCGATTGAGTGGACTCACAGCTCGATTAAATTGGCCATTCACGCTCAGCGTCGGATCGAACCTGGCTTGTTCGACAATAATATCTGCCAGCCGACTCTCCTTCGTCTGGCGGCTGATGCTGATGTCCAGATTATGCTGCAGCGCGCGAACGGCTGCATCGGCGAGAGAGATGGGTTCGCGTCGCTCCTCAGATTGTGTCTTGCCGGTCTCCAGCCCCCAGCTGAGCCCAGGTGACAGAACGAGGCCGAGCCCGACAGTGCAGCCAAGTATGCGCCACCATCTATTCACTCCGGTGTTGTGCTCCATAACCAACGCCCCCTTTTGATAGACAAGGAACTTTTTCCCATACTATAATGATTTCATCCGAGTCTGTCATGGACTAAGCAAAATGAGATATCAAGGCGATAGAGTCAAGCAAGCTATCCTGCCGGTTTCGATGCTTTCCGTTGCGCTGTCTGTACTGGTTGTGCTCCTGTTCGCACTTTCGCCGTTTGACTCGCGAGTGTGGAGCCAGATCAATCTCCAGTGTTCGTTCATTCAATGGAGGGGGTCACCCATTGTTCAGTCTGAGCGGCGCAGGGAATCTCTATATCGACAATCAGGGCACGCAGGGACTTATGTACGCCCCCGGGAACAATTTCGAATCATGCAGCTTTCGGAATCCCACAACCGGTCAGTCATGGAGCGGGGCTGTGACCACGCTCGGACCGCAACTCTCGATCGGACTCATCCAAGGTGCCAACCAGAGCGGTTCAGGGCTTGTCCTTCCCGGTCCTCCCCGCCTAACCGCGCCGTTGCCATCGATCCAATCTACTATTCTCGACGATATCCCTTAACAGGATGCTGAAAAAGTCGCTCGTCTCACCCGCCTAACCTCCGGCGGCTACTTCACCCGCCCGCCCTGAGTCTGCAAGACAGCCTCTTTGCCCAGGGACGCGCCTGTTCCATGCATTGTTCTCAAGAACCGTGAAGGGTGAACGTAGGACTGCCGACCCTTCTTCCTTCGAAACCTTTCACGTTTCACCGATTGCTGGCATTTCGAGCAGCCCGTGAGTCGATCCTCGAATCTACACACAGCTGAGGGTATTCGCCAGTTGCCAGGTGAGGGCAAGGACATACCGAGCCACGGTTTGGAGAATTTCCGGAACGATCGTGTCGGCGGTGTCGGTGGGCTGATGAAAGTGTGTGTGGACGCCGCCGCTGACGACGGTGACGGTCGGGACACCAACCTCTTTGAATGGCACGTGATCGCCGCCTGGGAAAAATCCGTACACGTCCGAGCTTGTCGGTGCAGCCCTGCTGTCCTGTCCCGCTTCTAATGCGACGGTTCTTCTCCAGTCCTGTCACGCCGATCGTCAGCCTTCCATTCCCGATTCCCGCATGGTCGATGTTAATCATGGCTTTGGTCAAGCTGATCGGCACGACCGGCGCGTTGAATGCTAGAGCCGAGATCCGACAAGCCCCTGTTCCTCTCCGCTAAACGAGACGAACAGGACGGTCCGTCGGACCTTTGCGCCCGCCTGAGCCATGACGCTGGGCGACCTCCAGTATGACGGCCGTACCGGAGGCGTTATCGTCGGCGCCGGGAAATAGCAAGCCGGCCTGTTTTCCGAAGTGGTCGCGATGCGCGCCGATCACGAGGATCTCCTCTGTTTTCTGCGGATCGCTCCCAGGCAGGAAGGCGAGGACATTCGATGAGTGAGGCCTTCCTCTGGACGAGCCTGCCAATCGAGAGAGCCATAGCGACCGGTGCTGATCGATTGCACGGCGGGAGAGCGGTTCAGCTTCTCTTGCAATTCATGCAGCCGACTCGGTTGTGTGTGATCGGGATCCGTGAGGATCTGTTCGGCCAGAGTGGTACTGATCCAGGCTCCTGGGAGCGTTTCTGATTGGGGGAGAGTCCATAATAGGCGCCGGGTTTTCCAGTGACGCCGCGGCGTGTCTCGTATGGGGTGAGCACTGGTCCTGTGGCTGTGAGATAGCCGAGAGCGCCTTTCTGGCGTGCGACGCTCACCTTATCTGCGTGGCTGACGGTTCCCTTGTAGTGCGTGGGTGTGCCACGGAGAAGAGAACAATGGCGTTGGTGGTATCGACTCCGGCGTAGTCGTCGATACCCTGTGCTACGTCTATGATTCCGTAGCCGACAAACACAATCGGTCCGCGAACGTCAGCGGAGGGTGCGTCAAGGATGGGGAGATAGTCGGTTCCAAGTTGCTGGGAGAGCGAGTTACTGGCTGTTGAAATGCGGAAGAGCGGATCTGGGGCGATGTTCGGTGCCGTCACTGTGGTAGTCATGAATCCGGCTGCGCTTCCACGGTCCTGTCTCAGAGGACTGGTGGGATCGATGCGAGTACGGGCCAACGAAAGGCCGGAAGCAAGAAATCGATCAGCGACCCACTTCGCTGAACTCGCGTCGCCTGCTGTACCTGTTTGACGGCCGTTGAATGCAAGGACTGCTGAGCGTCGTCACGTCCGCGAGCATGCGTTCGCTTGACAGGCTGTCGAGCGAACGAAGCCATGCACGCTGGTCTTCCTCTGATTGCGCAAAGCCCTGATTCCCGAGGGGGAACAGAATGAGGATGATTCCCAGGAGAGTGCCCACAACAAGGAGGGAGAGCTGCTGCGTCTCAAGCCGTTCATGCCGTGGGCCTTTCGAAGTCGCGCAGAACTATAACATAGACTGACAGCTCCGTTGCAGAGCGGCTCCGGGCCAAGGTAATATGACGAAATTGCGAGGATGAAGAGTTGATGACAGATCCAATCACACAAGCGGACTGTGTCCCGAATCGGTTGCTCACGGAAGCCAGCCCCTATCTTCGGCAGCATGCGGAGAATCCGGTGGAGTGGTATCCCTGGGGCGAGGAAGCCTTGTCGCGGGCAAAGGCAGAGGACAAGCCAATTTTGTTGTCGATCGGTTACTCGGCATGCCACTGGTGCCACGTCATGGCACATGAATGTTTTGACAATATCGAGATTGCCGGGCTCATGAACAGAGGACTTCATTAACGTCAAGGTCGATCGAGAAGAGCGGCCCGATCTTGACGATATCTACCAAAAGTCTGCGCAGGTGTTTCTGGGACGGGGCGGTGGGTGGCCCTTGACGATGTTTCTGACGCCTGACCAAGAGCCGTTCTACGGAGGGACGTATTTCCCGCCGGTGCCCCGCCACAACCTGCCGGGATTTCCCGATGTCTTGCGCGGTGTCGTCGAGGCCTATCGGAATCATCGAGACGATGTCCGCAAGAATGTGGAGAAAGTGAAAACCGGACTGCTGCGAGTCGGAACGCCGCAGCCGTCGGACGATCCCTTGACGGATCGTTTGCTCGATGAGGCGGCCAAAAACCTAGGGCAGTTTTTCGACCCGGTCCACGGAGGGTTCGGTGAGGGGGCCGAAGTTTCCGACGGTCCCGCCACTCAGCCTGTTGCTGCGTCAGACGGCTCGGACAAAGACGCCTCGCATCAAGAGCAGGTGCTCATACAGCTCAGAACTATGGCGGCTGGAGGAATCTACGATCATCTCGGCGGGGGGTTCCATCGCTATTCGGTGGATGGGCAGTGGTTGAGTCCCCATTTCGAGAAGATGCTCTACGACAACGCGCAGTTGGTTCGGATTTATCTTGATGGATGGCGTCTCACCAAAGAGAACCGGTTTCGTGAAGTGGTAGAAGAGACCTTGGAGTACGTTCGTCGTGAACTCACGCATCCGGACGGCGCATTCTTTGCTGCACAGGATGCCGACAGTGATGGGCATGAGGGAACCTACTTCGTCTGGGAACCTGGAGAGATTGCTGCGGTGCTGGGGGCCGAAACGGCTGAGGAGTTCTGCCGGCATTATGGGGTGACGGAGAGCGGCAATTTTGAGGGCAAGAATGTGTTGAATCGGCTCGGTGGGATTCAGCTCGCGCTCGACGCGCATGAGCAGATGGAGTCATTGTTGCGGCCTGCCAGGATACAGTTGCTGGCCGCACGCGAGCAACGGATGAAGCCGCAGCGGGATGACAACATACTCACGAGCTGGAATGGAATGATGGTGTCCGCCTATCTCGATGCCTATCAGGCGTTCGGGGTCCCCGCGTATCTGGCAGCTGCAGAACAGGCGCTCACATTTCTGCTGGACTATGCGGTCGAGAACGGGCGGGTCTATCGTACGGTTCAGGGAGGGAAGGGGCGCTTGAACGGCTATCTGGACGATGCCGCCTGTCTTGCTGCTGCATTGCTGGACGCGTTTGAGGCGACGTCGCATCGGTGGTATCTGGATCAAGCACGCGAAGTGACGGACCATCTGCTGGAGCGATATTGGGATGAGGCGGCGGGTGGGTGTTTCTATACCAGTCGTGACCACGAAGCCCTTCTGCATCGCATGAAGTCCGGGACCGATAGTGCAATTCCATCTGGTAATGCCATTGTCGCCTTGGTCTGTGCTAAGGCTGTTCTCCTTCACAAGAGAGCAGAGGTATCATGATCGGGCCGAGCAGCTGTTCCGGGTGTTTCGGAGCGTGATGGAGCACAACGCCTATGGCTCATCTGCCATGCTCTGTGCGCTGGATTGGTATCTGACGACGCCACAAGAGATTGTTGTTGTCGGGACTCGTGGCGAGCCGATGACCGAATCGTTGCTCTCAACAGTCCATCGACGCTATGTGCCGAATCGTACGGTGCTAAGTGGTCGAAGCCGCTCGTCGTGCCGGGGAGTCCGATTTGCCGCTTGCCGAAGGAAGACGAGTGTGAACGGGCAGCCAACGGCCTATGTCTGTCAACGTCAGGCCTGTTCGTCTCCAGTGACGGAAAGCCACCAATTGGACCTGTTATTGTAGGAGGGTGCCGTGGGCGCAGGCGACTCAGGCAAAGGATTGTACGATCACCTCTACCGCCGATTCTTCGAGAATCGCGCGTCGCAGCAGGGCTATGATTTTCAGCAGGCACCCGGTGGAAGTGCTCCAACTACCGGGCGTCACGTTTCGGGATCGTCTTCGATGGTGGACCTGGGGTCGGTGGCGACGTCGAGAGAGGCCATCTATGGCCGCTCGCGACCGGTTCCAGCAGGACATTCTCGATCTCAGGAACCCGCCATCGAAATAGGAAGAGATTGAGAGGAAAACGCGAGCAAACGTGGTATACGCGTGAAGTCTAGGGTATATCGGCAGGGTCTCTGTCGTGCTGGCATTAGCCGTGATCGCCGGTGAATGGAACTTCTGTATCGAGCGGTCCCAAGCGATCCAGGCAGAGAGCCTGACGGAAAAAGAAGCCAACTTGAAAGGTCAGGCCCAAGGAGGCTTGTTTAATCGGTGGACCTTCGACCAGCAGAAGTCTGGCGAGGCTCCTGCCGGATTCTCGATGCTGGAGTTCGGCGAGGGACCGGCTGCGGACTGGACGATCAAGGCGGACACTGATGCTCCCTCGGCGTCCAACATTCTGACCGTGAATTCATCGTGCCAGACTGTGACCTGTTATCGTTTGATCGTCGCCGACGGGTTTCAGTATGAATATCCAGATGTGTCGGTCAGGATGCGATTTCCCGTCGGCGCTGCGACGGGAGTGGGCGGAGTGGTGTTTGGGGTGAAGGATGCCACGCACTTCTATGCGGCGGTGGTCGATCTCGCGACGAAGACGCTGGAAGTGAGCCGGGTGGTGGATGGAAAGGAGACGAGCCTCGGGCGGTCGTCGATTACGCCCAAGGCGGTCCCCTGGCATACGCTGCGAATCCAGCGGAATACCATCCTCAGCAAGGACTTCATCGAAACCTTCTTTGACGGGCCGCTCGTTGTGACGATTGAAGATCAGTCGCTGGCGGTCGGTCAAGTCGGACTCCTGGTTCGCGGACACACAGCGCTCTGGATTTCGATAGCTTGCACGCCATTCCGCTCTTTTCTCAGCGACCGCTTTCTGCCCCCGCTGCCTATTAGATGGACGCATGCATCGCTCGTGATTGCGTCGTCGCTTGCATTTGAAGGGGCTAAAGAGTAGAGTGCCTCTCGTGTGTCATCGCGATAGGCCTGGTGGTGATACCACAGGAGAGAGACAAGGCCTAAGACAGTTGTTGTTTTGGTCCTGCCCGGGAATTTGATCGGAAGCCAGCCTTGAGCCGCCATGGTGTTTGCATCCTCGGCCCATCCCTTCCTCACTTTGTTCTCGAGTCCAAGACAACACATATACTCAAAGGAGGAGCCCAATGGGTTCGAAGATCTATGTCGGCGGTTTGCCGTATTCCACAACTGAGCAACAGCTAAGCGATCTGTTTGCTGTTCATGGAGCGGTGGCATCATCCACGGATTATCACAGATAAGTTCACCGGCCAGTCCCGCGGGTTTGGGTTCGTGGAGATGTCCTCGGACTCAGAAGCGCAGGCGGCGATTACCGCGTTGAACGGCACTGAGTTGGGCGGTCGCACGTTGACCGTCAACGAAGCGCGCCCCCAGGAGCCACGTACTGGTGGTGGAGGCGGCGGTCGCGGCGGCCGCGGTGGTGGAGGCGATCGGTACTAAGCTGTAACAAGTGATTTACACGTCGGGGCTGCCAATCCGGCAGCCCCGCTATTTCCTTCCTAGAATTGCCCATCAACTCGATGCGTTTCTCGGCCCTCTGACCAGGTCGGATCATGTGCAGTCCCAGGAAGTGTGCCCCATACAAGGAGTCTTATGTCTACGTTTGCTGATATGAATCTGCCCCAGTCCCCTTGTCCAGCGCCTAACACAGGCGGGCCTGACGACACCCACGCCGGTGCAACAGGCTGCCATTCCACTGGCGCTGAAAGGCCGGGACATTATGGCACAAGCCAAAACCGGGAGCGGGAAAACACTGGCGTTTTTGCTGCCGATTATCGAGCAGGTCATGCGACAGGATGCTTCTGCGCCCGCGCCTGGCCCCTATACCAAGTCAGGACCACGCCACGCTGTCGGGACCGAAGTTTTTGGTGTTGGCGCCCACACGGGAATTGGCGCTCCAAATTGAAATGGAGCTACGCAAGTATGCCCCGATGTCCGTGACGTCCCTTGTCGGTGTACGGCGGGACGCCGATCGAGCGCCATTACCGTGCATTGCAACGACCGCCGATGGTGGTGGTCGGTACGCCAGGGCGGTTGCTCGACTTGGCCGGCTCCGGCCACTTGAAGTTGGGTGGCGTGACGTTTCTCGTGATGGACGAGGCCGATCAAATGTTGGATCGCGGGTTCCTGCGGGATATTCAACGGATCATTCGTCTCCTTCCGGCTGAACGCCAGACGCTGCTGTTCTCCGCGACGTTTTCAGGGGACATTCAGACGCTCGCGCAGAGCCATGCAACGCGATCCCGTCCGCATCTCTGTCGATCCAGGGATCAGCACGCCGACCACGATCGTGCATGCCTACTATGTCGTACCGGGGGATCAGGCGCGCACGCAACTCGTCCATACGTTGCTGCAGACCGTGACAGGTGGTGAACGGTCGATGGTGTTCTGTGATCAAAAGTATAAGGTGCGGCGCTTGGCGGCCCATTTGGGTGGAGAGCCGGCTTCGGTCGGTGCGTTGACCGGCAATCACAGCCAAGCACAGCGGGAACGGACGCTCGGCGCCTTTCGGGCCGGCCGACTCCGTTCGCTCGTGGCGACTGATGTGGCAGCCAGAGGCCTCGATATTCAGGATGTGGCCCAGGTGATTCACTATGAGTTGCCGACCAATCCGAACTCGTATGTCCACCGGACAGGGCGAACGGGTCGCGCAGAGAAGGAAGGGGCGACGTTTTTGATTCTGTCTCAGTCCGAAGAGCGAGAGTATCTTCGAATGGTGAGACAATTAAGAATTGAGACGAAGAAACTCGCGCTTCCCGTGTTTGTTGCGCTCTCCCGTCTCCGGCCCCTATGCCGGTCAGCGAAGAGCAGAGCTCACTCGTCAACGGCCTCGACGAAGTGCCGAGCCATCGGGCCGACGATTCCGCGAGGGCGAGAATCGAGGATCAGCTCATCGGCCTGGGCGCCTCGGTCGGTGGGTCCAGGCATTCACGATATTAGAAATCCTGATACCACCGAACTCTTCCGGGGTTCGGTGGTGTCTCGTGGCGTCTGTCGATGTCGGTTTGCCGCTCGCGCTGTTGCGCGCAGTGCTGTTTTCGATGGTAAGATAACGACCGAAAGGTCGTCCCATGCCGCCGTTTCAACTCGAAGCCCCATTCAAGCCCTGCGGAGATCAAGGCCAGGCCATCGATAAGTTGGTGGCCGGGATTGCGGCTGGCCGAAGGCACCAAGCGCTGCTCGGTGTCACTGGATCCGGCAAGACCTTTACCATGGCCAATGTGGTCGCGCAGGTGCAGAAGCCCACGTTGGTGTCTGGTCCATAACAAGACGCTGGCCGGTCAGCTCTATCAAGAGTTCAAACAGTTTTTCCCCCGCAACGCGGTGGAGTATTTCGTCAGCTACTACGATTACTACCAGCCGGAAGCCTATATTCCCCAAAGCAACACGTACATTGCCAAGGACGCCTCGGTGAACGATGCGATCGATCAGATGCGGCATGCGGCGACGGCCGCGTTGCTCCAACGGAACGACGTGTTGATCGTCTCGTCGGTCTCCTGTATCTACGGTCTGGGGTCGCCTGAGGTCTATCACGAAATGGTGGTATTACCTCGAAGAAGGCATGGAGGTTCGGCGGGAGAAGATTCTGGCTAAACTGGTCGAGATTCAATATGCCCGCGACGATATAGATTTCCACCGCGGAACCTTCCGTGCCCGCGGCGACGTCATCGAGATTTTTCCGGCTTCGAATGACGCGGTGTCCGTGCGGATCGAATTGTTCGGTGACGTGGTCGACGCGATTCACGAAATCGATCCGCTCACGGGAAGTCGCTCAGGAAGCTTCCGAAAGTGGCGGTCTATCCGAACACGCACTATCTCATTGCGCCGGATCGGTATGAGCGGGCGATTACGGGCATCGAAGAAGAACTGGACGAGCGCGTCGCCTATTTCAAGAAACAGAATCAGCTCGTGGAAGCACAGCGGATCGCGCAGCGCACCAAGTTCGATCTTGAAATGATTCGGGCGATGGGGTACTGCCATGGCATCGAAAACTACTCGCGGCATCTCAGTGGCCGCGCGCCCGGTGAGCAGCCTCCGACGCTCATCGACTATTTCCCCAAAGACTTTCTGCTGATCGTCGATGAGTCCCATGCGACGATTCCTCAAGTGGGTGGGATGTACGAGGGCGACTATTCGCGGAAGCGCACATTAGTCGAGTATGGATTCCGATTGCCCTCGGCGATCGATAACCGGCCGCTCACGTTCGCCGAGTTTGAGCGCTGTCTCACGCAGGCGGTGTACGTCTCCGCGACGCCAGGTCCCTATGAGCTGGGGCATGTGGCTGGAGAGGTGGTCGAGCAGATCCTTCGCCCGACCGGGCTGATGGATCCGGTCATCGACGTGCGCCCGGCCAAAGGGCAGGTGGATCATCTCCTCGGCGAAGTGCGGACTGAAGCGGCACAGGGGGGCGTGTGCTGATCACCACCTTGACCAAGCGTATGGCGGAGGATTTGAGCGAGTACTACCACGATCTTGGTATCAAGGTGCGGTATCTGCACTCCGACATCAAGACGTTGGAGCGGGCTGAGATCATACGCGATCTGCGGCGCGGGGTGTTCGACGTGCTGGTGGGGATCAACCTCCTGCGCGAAGGGCTGGATCTCCCCGAGGTCACCCTGGTGGCGATTCTCGATGCGGATAAGGAAGGGTATCTTCGGTCTTATCGGGCGTTGATCCAGACGGCTGGGCGGGCGGCGAGGAACGTGCGGGGCCACGTGATTTTCTATGGGGACACCGTCACCGCTTCCATGCAAATGGCGCTCGCCGAGACCGGCGCGCCGGCGCACGATTCAGGCCGACTATAATGCCCGAAACGGGATCGTGCCCACGAGCATCAAGAAGGACGTGCTGGCACTCGAATATGCCACGGTGGATCATGGATGTTGCCCAACTGGATTTGGCCGCTGAGTCGCCGGCCGTCTACGGAGCAGAGGAAGCGACCGAACAGATCATCAAACGGCTGGAAACGGAAATGAAAGCCGCCGCCAAGGAGTTGGAGTTTGAACGGGCCGCAGCGCTACGAAACCGGATTCGAGCGTTGAAACTGAAGGAGTTAGAGTTGAAACCGGAGGTTTAACCCAGTCTGTCTAGTCTATACGGTCTCTCTGGTTCATTTTGTTCAACCAAACACACGAGACAGACCGAATAGACCAGATAGACCAAATGAACAAGACAGGCTGGTGGGCTTTTCAGCATCCTGCTAGACGTTCTTGTACAAATAGATGCCCAAGGAACATCCCAAGGAGACTGAGGAGGTTGATTTTTAAGTTCAAAGCCCAGGGTGAGCTTGAGGAGGACCAGAGTCGATGGTCAGCGGTGGGCTGATGCCAGGGGTAAAATTGGTGGCGAAGATCGTTTGAATAGTGCCGTGTGGGGCCATGACCCGGAGGATTTCTCCCAGTACTCCACCCAATAGTCCACCGATGAGAACGAAAATGAGCAGAACCCAGTATGATTTTCTCACGGCAACCGCCTCGACCTCCATAACTCTCTGCGTGGTCTCACGGAAACAAGGGTAGACTCTTTGGACCTTAGCGAAAGGCCTAAGACATGTCAATGAAATGTACGTCTCCCTTTCCCTTGACTTCAACTTGCCTCATCCTCTAGACTCCTCGATGGTCTTTTGCTAGAATTTTCGAGGCGATCGGAGATCTGCGGGTTAAGGCTTCGATTGCCTTTTTCTTTGTGGCGCTATGCTGGACTCTCTCAGCGAAAAATTCGAGAAGATTTTCAAGAAGCTACGCGGTTCCGGGGTCCTCACCGAACAGAACATCGCGGAAGCTTTGAAAGAGGTTCGCCTCGCGCTGCTCGAAGCCGACGTCAACTTCAAGATCGTCAAGGATTTCATCGAGCGAGTTCGCGCGAAAGGCAGTTGGGCAGGAAGTCCTCCAGAGCTTGACCCCTGGTCATCAGGTCGTCAAGGTCGTGTGGGACGAGCTGCGGGAGATGATGGGCCGCGAGCGAGCCGGTCTGGCTCTGGCCTCGAATCCTCCGACGGTCGTCATGATGGTAGGGCTCCAAGGTGCTGGAAAGACGACGACCTGCGGCAAGCTCGGGCGGTACTTCAAGGCTCAAGGGAAACGGGTTCTCCTAGTTGCGGCAGATCCTCGTCGTCCGGCAGCCGGCGATCAGTTGGCGAGTCTGGGGCCGCGATCTTGAGATCGACGTGCATCGAGTCGATCAGGCACAGGCTGCCCAAGCGGATGTCGTTCGCATCTGCCAGGCTGGTGTGGAACGGGGACGAGACCAGGGGTACGATCTCGTCGTGCTGGACACCGGCGGGCGTCTCCACATTGACGATGAGTTGATGGGAGAGTTGGTGGCGGTGAGAGCCGCCGTGCAGCCGCACGAAACCCTCTTAGTGGCAGATGCCATGACGGGCCAAGATGCGGTCACGATGGCGAGCCAGTTTGATCAACGTATCGGACTGACCGGCGTCATTCTAACCAAGGTTGAAGGCGATGCCCGGGGCGGAGCAGTGCTGTCTATCCGGGCGGTGACCGGCAAGCCGATCAAGTTCTTGGGCGTGGGCGAGAAGCTTGATGCGCTTGAGTTGTTTCATCCCGATCGGATGGCCTCGCGCATCCTCGGAATGGGCGACGTGCTCTCGCTGATCGAAAAGGCCCAAGAGACCTTTTCGCGCGATCAAGCGGAGGATGCGCAGAAGCGACTGACCAGCAATACGTTCACGTTGGAAGATTTCCGTGCTCAGCTGGGCCAGGTCAATCGCCTGGGTTCGTTGGACCAAATTTTAGGGATGTTGCCAGGCGGTCAGAAGCTCAAGGGGGCGATGGAAGGGCAGATACCGGAGCGAGAGATGAAACGAGTCGCTGGCGATGATTGACTCGATGACCGTTCGAGAGCGGCGCGATCATACGCATCATCAATGGAAGCCGAAAAAAGCGGATTGCCCGTGGAAGTGGGACGAACGTGCAAGAGGTGAATCGGTTGATTAAACAGTTTCTCTCGGCGAGAAAAATTGCCAAGGTTATGGCAGGGTCAGGAGGGCGCCGGCAACTTGCGCAACTTTTGCGCTCCAGGTAAGGGTCGATAACCATCATCACGGGTGTTTCGTACAGGAGGAGGAATCTAGTGGCTGTTCATTTGAGATTGACGAGGACAGGACGACACAAGCGACCGCTCTACCGCGTCGTGGCAGCGGATTCTCGGAAGCCGCGCGACGGGCGGTTCCTGGAAATTCTTGGGATTTTTGATCCCTTGAAGGAACCGGCGGTGCCGGAGCTGAAGCAGGAGCGGGTGTTGAGCTGGTTGCGCCAGGGAGCCCAGCCGACGGTCACGGTCCGGACGTTGCTTCGCCGGTGTGGCGTATGGAAACAGTTTGAGGCGGAGAAAGCGGCGAAGAAGAAAGGCGCTTAGTACGTGACAACGGCTGAGGCAGATCTTGTGACGATTGGCAAGATCGAGCGCCCCTTTGGCGTGCGGGGCGAATTCAAGGTGCGATCGTTGAGCGATGTGCCTGGCCGGCTGGACCAGCTGAAGCAGGTTCAGGTCTTGGAGCCGACGGGACAGATGGTCGACAGGACCGTGACGCATGTTCGGCGCGCCGGCTCGACCTACATCATGGGTCTTGCGGGTGTGACGACGCCGGAGGAAGCCGGCCTGCTGCGCGGGGATTGATTCAAGTGCCACGTCGTCCGGCGGCGACGTTGTCTGCGGATGTCTACTTTGAATGTGATCTCATTGGGATGACGGTCGAGAACGAGCGGGGCGAGGAAGTCGGTGTGCTTGAGACGATTTTGGAGATACCGGATAATCACGTCTTCGTCGTTCGCAAGGGGACGGAGGAAGTCCTCATTCCAGCCGCGAAGAGCTTTGTGACCTCGGTGGATCTCGCGCGCCGCCGGATGATGGTTCGCGGGATTGACGACTTGGTTGAGGATCGCCATGCGGTGTGACATCCTGACTCTGTTTCCCGACATGGTGGCGCCGGTGCTCGGCCAGAGTATTCTCAAACGGGCACAAGAAAAGGTCTGCTGCACGTTCACGTGCGAAACTTGCGGGACTATACGCTCGATCGCCACAAGGTGGCGGACGACGTGCCCTATGGCGGAGGGGCCGGGATGGTGATGAAGGCCGAGCCCATCTTGCGCGCGGTGGAACAGATTCAGGCCGACTATGCACGGGCCGGTGAACAGATTCGGCTGTTGTTTCCCTCCCCGCACGGTCGTCCGTTCACGCAGGCCTATGCGAAAATCTGGCGGCCGACCCGCGTCGACTCGTCATTCTCTGTGGCCACTACGAGGGGGTTGATGAACGGGTGCGGCTTGCCTTGCATCCGGAAGAAATTTCCGTCGGGGATTATGTGTTGACCGGAGGCGAGTTGCCGGCGCTGGTGCTCATCGATGCCGCAGCCCGTTTGGTTCCCGGCGTGTTGGGTGATCCGGAGTCGATCGTGGAAGAGTCGTTCACGGATGCGTTGCTCGAATATCCGCACTATACGAGACCGGCGGAGGTTCGAGGGATGCCCGTGCCAGAGGTGTTGCTTTCAGGACATCACGAGGCCATTCGTCTGTGGCGTCGGAAGGAAGCCCTGCGAAGCACCTATCAGAGACGGCCGGATCTTTTGCAGGATCGGGTCTTGAGTCTCGAAGATCAACAACTGCTAGACGAACTTACTCGTGAAGGCGTGCCGGGCACGCCTGTTCGATGTGGGGAGGAGGGGTAGTCTCATGAATCGGTTGGAACGGATACAACAGTCTTTCAGGAAGAAGTCGGTGCCGAGGTTTGAAATTGGAGACACCGTCCGCGTGCACGTGAAAGTGGTAGAAGGGGAAAAAGAGCGCATTCAGGTATTCGAAGGTGCGGTGATCGCTCGTAAAGGGTTGCTGAACACGGAGACCTTCACGGTGCGCAAAGTCTCCTACGGCGTCGGCGTGGAACGAATTTTCCCGCTCCATTCGCCGATCGTCACGCGCGTCGAGGTCATGCGCCAAGGCAAGGTGCGTCGGGCTAAGCTGTATTATCTCCGAGGGAAGAAGGGCAGGTTTGCCAAGGTCGAAGATCGGGAGTTCGTCGCGAGTGTGAAGGGGCAGCCCGGGGTCACCCGTAAGGCCGAAGAGCCGGTCGGAGCCGCCTCGGCTTCGAAGACCTAAGCCTCATTCCCTGGTTCCGCCGACCACGAGTGTCGGGTGCCCTTTCAACGGATGCATCGCGGGGCCACATCGTGGGACCTACCGACGAATTTGAATTGGAAGCCCGGCGGCGTGGCTATCGCTGTATCGCCGGTCTGGATGAAGCCGGACGGGGCCCTCTGGCTGGGCCCTGTCGTCGCGGCGGCGGTGATCCTGCCCACTCGTTGCCGCTTGGTCGGTGTCGAAGATTCCAAACAAGTCTCCGAGTCTGAGCGAGCGCGTACTCTACGAGGTTATTGTCCGGCGGGCGCGTGGTGTCGGTGTAGGGGTCGCCACAGAGCAGGAGATCGACCGCCTCAATATTTTAGAAGCGACTCGCCTGGCCATGCGTCGCGCGCTGGCATCGCTGACTCCACCGGCGGACTGCCTCTTGATCGATGCCGTGACATTGCCGGATCTCGCCATTCCCTCACGCTCTATCATTAAGGGTGATACGTTGTCGCTGTCGATCGCCGCCGCGTCGATCGTGGCCAAAGTTACGCGTGATCGCATGATGGTGGTGTACCATCTGAACCTATCCCGATTATAATTTTCTCTCACATAAAGGGTATGGGACGGAAGAGCATTTGCAACGGCTCGTTCAACATGGCCCCTGCGCGATTCATCGGCGCACGTTCGCTCCAGTCGCACAGCTCTTGAGTGGAAGCAGCGGTAGGTGGCCCCTCTCGCGTACTGGCCTGGGCGAATCTTCACGGATGAATCAGTGACCATCCTTGATCCCCGGAGGCTTTTTGGTCAAGAAGGGGAATCGGCGGCAGAGCAGTATTTGCGGCACAAGGGGTATCGGATCGTGGCACGCAATCTGCGTTCGTCGGTGGGGGAGCTGGACCTAGTGGCTGAAGACGGTCAGGTGCTGGTCTTTGTCGAGGTGAAGGCGCGTCGGACCGACGCGTTCGGCGGAGCCATCCATGCCGTCCATCAACGGAAGCAGGAGAAGTTGATCCAGTTAGCGGCTCAGTATTTGGCCCGCCACCACATCAAAGATCGGCTATGCAGATTCGATGTCGTCTTGCTGCAAGGCACGGACGCCGTCGCCCCGCAGATCGAGCATATTCAGAACGCCTTCGAAGTGTCCGGAGACGATCTCCGTTGGTAGGCCGACGATGATTCAATTAATCCACGTTTCGAAACAGTACGATCAGCGTCCGGCGCTCTCGGACGTCACCCTCGAGATCGGCAAGGGAGAGTTTGTTCTCCTCATGGGGCCCAGTGGAGCGGGCAAGTCGACGCTGTTGCGGATGCTCATCGGGGCCGAACGGCCCGATGAGGGACAGATCTTTGTCCACCAGAAAAACGTGACGACGCTCAAGCCGTCTGACGTTCCGTATCTGCGCCGCAAGGTGGGAACGGTGTTTCAAGACTTTCGGCTGTTGCCGAAGAAGTCCGTCTTCGACAATGTCGCGCTGCCCTTGCTGGTGCAAGGAATTTCTTCTGTCGACATTCGTCGGAAAGTCACGGAGGCGTTACGGGCGGTCGGTGTCGAGCACAAGCGAGATCAGCTTCCTGCAGGCCTCTCGACCGGAGAGCAGCAGCGGGTGTGCATTGCGCGTGCGATAGTGAATGGTCCGGTCGTCCTGTTGGCGGATGAGCCGACCGGAAATTTAGACCCTGCCCTGACGGCCGAGATCATCGAACTGTTTAAACTCATTAACGTGCGCGGCACAACTGTCGTGGTGGCGACGCATGATCCTCTGGTCATGGGGCAAGTAAATCGGCGGGTGCTCACATTGTCACAGGGCCGGTTGCTGCCGGAACAGCGGGTGATGGGGTGAGGACGCTCTCGTATCTCCTCAGAGAATCCTGGGTCAATATGCGGACCAACCGGACGACGACGATGGTCGCCATTCTAACCACGGCCTTTACATTGGCCTGTGTCGGCATCTTCTTGCTGCTCTATGTCAATCTGCGGGCGGCGGCCGGATGGCTCCAGGACGATATCAAGATCATGGTGTATCTTGATGAGCGGCTCGCCTCCGATTCGGTCGCTGAGGTAGAGCAGCAGTTGCGGAGCGATCGTGCCGTCGCCTCACTGCTGTTTATCTCGAAAGAGCAGGCGCTGGGAGAGTTCAAGGCGCAATTTCCTTCGGAGTCTCATCTGCTTGAGGGGCTGGGCCAGAATCCCTTACCGGCCTCCTTCGTAGTGGCACTCAGCCCGTCGTTCCGTTCGCCTGATGCGGTCAAGCGATGGGCGGAACGGGTCAGGCAGGTCGCCGGCGTCTCCAAGGTGGACTATAATCAAGATTGGATCGATGCCCTCGCGACGGTGATTCGATCGATTGAGTTGGTCGCCATCGGCATCGGCGTCATTCTCTCGGCGGCTGCCGTCACCATTATCGCCAATACCATTCGCCTCACACTGTTCGCCCGACGGGATGAGATTGCCATTTTGCGTCTCATCGGGGCCACGACCAGCTTTATTCGCATTCCCTATCTGTTGGAGGGCGCGGTGCTTGGCGCTTTGGGCAGCACACTCTCGCTGGTCATGCTCAAGTTCATGTATGAATTGTTTCGGCAGCAAATGCGAACGACGGGACGATTTGCCGGGCTCGACAACCTCATGGCATTCTTTCCCCCGTCAGTCTGTCTTGCCCTGGTTGCAGTGGGGATGGGGCTCGGGTTTGCAGGCAGCTTCGTGTCGATACGGCGTTTCGGCGAGGCCAAGGCATGAGGTGTTGGACGGGGCTCAGGGTCGGAGTCATGATCTGGGGGCTGCTGGGTCTTTTCTGGCCAACGGTTGCGGTTGCCGATCCGATCACCGACAAGATTGAGAAAGAACGCAAGGCCCTCGACCAACTCAAAGATCAGATCGAAGAGACACGCAAGCAGGCCGATGAAGCAGGGAAAAAGCGAGAGTCCCTCTTGCAGGGGATTCAGACACTCGACGAACGCGTGTTGCACTACCGACAAGCGCATCAGGAGATTAGCCGAAAGTTGCGGAAGAAAGACCAAGAGATCGAGGTCATTAATACGCAACTAGCCGGTTTGCGTGTTAGTGTGCGAGAACGCCAGGACGCCATTCTGGCTCGGCTGCGGGTTCAGTACATGGAGGGCCGTTTTGGATATTGGAAAACCTTGCTTGCCTCGGACTCGTATGGTGATTTCCAGCGCCGGCTCCAGTATCTCTCGGCCGTATCCGAACGGGATTATGCCCTCATGGGCACGTTCCGAGCCGATATGACCCGTATGGAGCAGGCGGAGCGGCAGCGGGAAGAAGCGCGGGTCGGGATGCTGTCGTACAAGCAAAGTACCGAGAAGCAGCTGGCTGAGATGAAATCGGTCAAGAAAGAAAAGAAGGTCTATCTCACCAAAATCACTCATGAAAAAGAGTCCTACGAACATGCCCTCCAAGAATTAGAACGGTCCGCGTCGCGCATCGACAGTCTGTTGCGCGAATTGGAGCAGCGCCGTCGCGCGGCTGCGGTCCGACCTCCGACCGGGGCGATCGCCCCTCGTGGGGTGAAGGGCGCACTGCCGTGGCCGGCTGATGGGAGCATTATCTCCTTCTTCGGCCGTCAGAAACATCCGACCTTCAACACCTATGTGCAGCGCAGAGGCATCGAAATCAAGACGGTCGAGGGGAGCGCCATTCACGCGGTGATGCCTGGGTCCGTCGTCTATGCAGACTGGTTGAAAGGGTACGGACTCGTTATAATCCTTGATCACGCGAATGGGTTCTTTTCGCTGTATGCCCATGCCTCGAAGATACTTGCGACAGTGGGAGCGCAGGTGGGAGCCGGGCAAGCGATCGGCGAAACAGGTGACACAGGCATGACGGGTGAAAATACTCTATACTTTGAGTTACGCCAGGGGCGGAGCCGCTTGATCCTCTCCAATGGTTGGCGAGGCGGTAGGGAACGGGAAGAGGAAAGGACATTATTATGGAACAGTATCCTCAACGACGATTCTGGATGTTAGGCCCGATGGTGGTGGTGGCGTTGGTCTTGGGCGTGCTGCTCGGCAAGGGGTGGGAGCGGACCGGGCATGCCACGGAAACCTACGAAGAGTTGAAGACGTTCTCCGAGGGTGTTGACCCAAGTTCAGAAGAGTTACGTCGACGAAACGAAGGTGAAGGACCTCGTCCAGGGGGCCATTCGTGGGATGCTCTCCACCCTCGATCCGCATTCGGCCTACATGACGCCGGACATGTATAAGGAAATGCAGGTTGAAACGAAGGGTGAGTTTGGGGGCGTGGGCATCCAGATCGGGGTGAAGGAGAACCGTTTGGCAGTGATCGCGCCCATCGAGGGTACGCCGGCCTACCGAGCCGGGATCAAGTCAGGTGATTTCATTATCAAAGTGAACGACGAGACGACCAAAGACCTCACGTTGATGGATGCGGTTCAGAAGATGCGTGGCCCCAAGGGCTCGAAGATCAATTTGACGATTCAGCGGGATGGGACTCCCGATCCGCTCCAATTTACGCTGGTCCGCGATACCATTAAGATTGAGAGCGTGAAGTCGAAGGTGTTGGACAATATCGGGTACGTTCGGCTGACGCAATTCCAAGAATCGACGGGACGAGATTTGAGCAAGGTGCTCAAACAGTTCAAAGACCAGAAGCTCCAATCGACGATCCTCGACCTCCGCAACAATCCTGGCGGACTGCTGACCTCGGCTGTTGAGGTCTCCGAGCAGTTTCTCCCCGGCGGAAAGTTGGTGGTCTATACGAAAGGACGTGAAAGCAAGAAGGACGAGTGGATCGCCAAGGGAAAGATCAGATGGACGATTCGCCCATGATCATTCTGGTCAATGAAGGATCGGCCAGTGCGTCTGAGATCGTGGCCGGTGCATTGCAGGACTACGGGCGGGCGGTGATTGTCGGCACGACCTCGTTCGGCAAGGGATCGGTGCAAACGATTCTCCCGCTGGGGATGGGTCCGGGCTCCGCCTCACGACGGCGAAGTACTACACACCGAAAGGGCGCTCGATCCAATCAACCGGTATTACACCTGATATTGTCGTGAAGTCCCAGCCACCGGCCACTGTCGCCAAGGCAGGCGAGACGAAGCCCGGTGAAAGGGAAGGGAGCCGAAGCAGGCCAAGCCTGCGGTCGTCGCCGGGGAAAGATCAACCGGCTCAGAATGGCAAAGGACAGGAAGAGGGCACTCCGAAGAACGGCACCATGCCTCAGCTTCCTCCCGTTGAAGTCTCGGGTGAACCCTCGCTTGAGCAGGATGTTCAACTCCAAAAGGCGGTCGAGATGCTGAAGACCTGGAAGATCTTCAAGGAGCTTCCTCGCGCTTCTTAATGGGGGCTGCTGTTGTGCCGCGGTGATCGCCTCCAGCAGCCGTTCTTCCGATCCTGAGAACCCGGGTATCGTGCGCAGCAGGTGCGATCGCACCAGCTGTTCCAGATCGGTCAATGTGGTGATGCACAGGCGGGTGTAGAGGTACGCCACGAGCGATTCGGACAGTCCTGGGAGCTGTGTCCAGGCCTTCACGGCCTCCGGGAGCGGCGTCCTCAAGGCTTCATAGGCCTGGATCGTTCCAGTTCTGAGAAACTCTTCAATCTTGTCCGCCAGGTCCCGGCCGATTCCATCAATATCTTCCAGCGCCTGCCGTGAGGCGATGTCTGCAATGTCTTCCTCCAAGGCTTCGATGGTATCCGCTGCCTTCCGATAGGCTCTGACTCGATAGGGGTTCGCCCGCTGGGCGGCTAATCGTTTCCGCGATCGACCGAAAGATGGTTGCGACTTGCTGGTTGTGTTGTGGGGTGGACATCATAGGCCGTGGTGGCGCTATTCTGACGTGATCATGGATGCGGGGGCAAGGGGATAGGCACGATCAGGCTTGTTGACAACTAGATTTCTGGTCCCCTAGGATGATGTGAACGATGGCGGAGAGCGATTCAGATTCAGGTGAACGGCGAACAGCGGGGCTGTCGGGCTGATGCCACCGTTGGGGATTTGCTGCGTGAACTCGCCATCAAGACCGAGCGCGTGGCGGTGGAGCTGAATTTGGAAATCATGGATCGCAAGGACTTCGATCACCGAAGTCTGAAACAAGGGGATCGAGTGGAGATCTTGAGCTTCATCGGCGGCGGTGCGCCAATGGATGCTCAGGGCAAAGGGAGGGGTTTCGTCCATGCAGAATGATCGGTTGATCATTGCCGGTCGTGAGTTTACGTCTCGGCTGTTGGTTGGGACCGGGAAGTATAAGGACTTTGCCGAAACCAAGAAAGCCATTGAGGCGTCGGGAGCCGACGTGGTGACGGTGGCGGTGCGGCGCGTCAATATTACCGATCGCTCCAAAGAGAACCTTCTCGATTATCTCGATCCGAAGAAGTACACCATTCTTCCCAACACCGCTGGCTGTTACAACGTGGAAGATGCCGTGCGCTATGCCCGCTTGGCCAGGGCCGCCGGCGTGTCTGATTTGATCAAGCTGGAAGTGCTCGGTGACGAGAGGACCCTCTTCCCCGATACGGCCGGATTGACTCGAAGCGACGAAGATTCTCGTCAAAGAAGGCTTTATCGTGCTGCCCTATACGAATGACGATCCCATCGTGGCCCAGAAGCTCGTCGACATCGGGTGTCCCGCCGTCATGCCGTTGGCGGCGCCGATTGGGTCGGGACTCGGTATCCGCAATCCGTATAACTTAAAAATCATCATGGAAATGGTCAAGGTGCCGATCATTGTTGATGCCGGCGTCGGGACCGCGTCCGATGCCGCCCTTGCGATGGAATTAGGGGCGGACGCTGTACTCATGAACACGGCCATCGCCGGGGCTCAAGATCCCATTGCCATGGCCGAGGCGATGAAATATGCGGTGTATGCCGGTCGGCTTGCGTACAAGGCCGGACGAATCCCGCGAAAACTGTATGCCACAGCCAGTAGTCCCATCGAGGTGAATGCTCTGAGTGGTGATTGCTCGCCGAACGTTTTCGATTATGCCACGGCTTGAGTCGCGGCTGTTCCTGGTGACGGATCGTCATCAGACCAAGGGGCGCCCGTTGGTCCCCCTTCTGCAGCGGGTTCTCACAGCCGCGGCGCCAGCGATTCAACTCCGTGAGCGTGATCTCTCAGCCAGGGAACTCGTGACGCTTGCGCGTGAGGTGCAGGCCGTGACGGCTTCGCGCAGGTCCCAACTCCTCATCAATGATCGGATCGATGTCGCATTGGCGCTGGAAGGAGTCGGCGTCCATTTGCGCAGCAATAGTCTGCCTGTTTCGGTCGCACGGCAGGTGCTGGGGACACAGCGTCTTCTGGGTATTTCCGTGCATGCGGTAGAAGAGGCGGTGCAGGTGGAGTCGCAGGGGGCAGACTACATCGTCCTCGGCCCGATCTACGAGACGCCATCCAAACAGATGTTCGGTCCGCCGCTCGGCATTCACACTCTTGAGAGGGCTTGTCGACTGGTCCGCATCCCGATTATCGGGATTGGCGGAGTGACGGCGGCGCGTGCGCGTGAGATGCGGCGTGCCGGGGCATTCGGTGTGGCGGTGATCACGGCGGTTCTCGGCGCGGCTGATGTGGAGTCGGCGACGCGCGAGTTGCTCGATGCCGTGACGCTCTTACCGTGATGTGTGTCACGCACGACCATCACGCTGCAGGATGCCGTCGTCCGGTTGACCACCCCGGGAACGGGTGATAGAATCCGCGCAGACAAGGACTTCTCGATTCAGCAAGGGGTTTCGCTTTCTTCGAGTGGCGCCATGGACGGCAAGAAAGAAAGTCCGAGTCGATTCCGGTCTCTCCGAGATTCCGTCACGCACATCACGAAGCGGTTGACTGAAGGAGAAACGGGCGTGGCACAACGCAACGACGAACATGTTCGCGAGGTTGAAAAGCTTCGTGTGCAGATCCAGTCGATGGAAGAAGAAATCCGTCGGCTGTATCAATCCCGCTACCAGCTCGACCAAGCCACCAAACAGAACGAAAAGCTTGTCACCACCCTCCAGGAAGCGAAGGTGCAGATCGAAGCGTTGCGTGCCGAAGTTGAGAAACTGACCGCGCCTCCCTCGGCCTACGCCATCTTTTCCAGTCTCAATGCTGACGGGACTGGAAATGTCTATGTCTCCGGACGGAAGATGAAAGTCAGCGTGCACCCGTCGATCAATGGGAATGCGATGCGTAAGGGGCAGGAAGTGGTCCTGAACGAAGCGTTGAACGTCATTGAAGTCAAGGGCTTCGATATCCAGGGCGAAGTCGTGCGGCTCAAAGATGTGCTGGAAGGTAACCGTGCCCTGGTGACGCTGCATTTCGACGAAGAAAAGGTTGCAGAACTCGGTGACCCGCTGTTGGCCGAACGATTGAGCGTCGGCGACCATCTGCTCTATGATCCTCGCTCCGGCTATGTCGTCGAAAAGTTGCCGAGGTCCGAGGCGGAAGAATTGGTATTGGAAGAAGTGCCCGATGTCGACTATGAGCACATCGGCGGGTTGCAGCACGAGTTGGAGCAAGTCCGGGATGCGGTGGAGTTGCCGTTCCTTCATCCGACCCTGTTTTCAGAGTACAAGTTGAGTGCGCCCAAGGGGGTCTTGCTCTATGGACCGCCGGGCTGCGGGAAAACCTTGATCGCCAAGGCCGTCGCGAATTCGATCGCAAAGAAGCTCGGGCATCTCACGGGAAAAGAGGTGCGGAGTTACTTCTTGCATGTGAAGGGCCCGGAGTTGCTCAATAAGTATGTCGGTGAGTCCGAGCGCCAAGTCCGCGAAGTCTTCAAGAAAGCGAAAGAGCGGGCGGCGGACGGTAATCCCGTCATCGTGTTCTTCGACGAAATGGATGCGCTCTTCAGAACGCGAGGCACCGGGATCTCCTCCGATATCGAATCGACGATCGTCCCGCAGTTTCTTTCGGAAATCGACGGCATGGAACGGCTCCGCAATGTGATTGTGATCGGAGCCAGTAATCGCCAGGATCTCATCGATCCGGCTGTCCTCCGCGCCGGACGGTTAGATGTGAAGGTCAAGGTGGGTCGTCCCGATGCGGTGGCGGCCAAGGATATTTTCTCGAAGTATCTGAGCATCGACCTGCCGTTTGCCGAGGAAGATTTGAAACGCCATGGCGGAGACGCCAAGGCCTTAGTCGAGCAGATGACCGATCTCACGGTCGGGGCGATGTATGCTTCCTCGGAGGAGAATAAGTTCATCGAGGTCACCTACGCGAACGGTGAAAAAGAAGTGCTCTACTTCAAGGATTTCGCGAGCGGTGCGCTGATCGAAGGTATCGTGTCGCGCGCGAAGAAGTTTGCCGTCAAGCGGGCGATCGCGAAGGAAGGCCGTGGCCTTCGATCCGAGGACTTGATCCGCGCCATTCGGGAGGAGTTTAAGGAACACGAAGACCTGCCCAATACGACCAATCCTGACGATTGGGCGAAGATCTCCGGGAAAAAGGCGAAAAGATCGTGCATCTTCGGACGATCAGCGGAGGCCCGGGCGACTCGCGTCAGATCGAAACCGTTACGACAGGGCACTATCTCTAACAGGCTGCGGAAAAACTCTGTGGGCAGGCCAGGACGTCACAGGTTTGCACGTGTGGCACAAGAGGAGAAAGTCCACGCAGGATGCTCAAAAAGGCCGTCCAGCAAGGCCGCAGCAAGCGAAGAGGCGAGGCGTACGCTTCGGTACGTTGAGCCTCTGAGCGAAGCGAGAACGCCGCTGGCGGACTTTTTCAGCATCCTGCTAAGACGTCGCACCCATGCAGGAATCTACCGCATTGACGACTCCCCGCGTACTGGGATCAGAAACAGAATTCGGCATCGCGTCACGCGATCCTGCCGCCGCAGATCCCGTCTCCAATTCCATCGCCGTCATCGGGCACTATCCAGGCCTGCCGGCTCCTCTGGCCGTCTGGGACTATGAAAATGAGAACCCGCTGCTCGATGCGCGTGGATTCGAGGTCGAGGGGAGCGGGAGCGGCCCAATCCCGAGTACAATCGTCAGCTGAATAAGGTGCTGGCTAATGGGGGCGCCTCTACGTCGATGGTGCCCATCCGGAATACTCCACGCCTGAGTGCACCAACCCGCGAGAAATAGTGGCCTTCGAACGAGCCGGTGAGCGAATCCTTGCCCAGTGCCTCGAACAGATGGCGCGCACCACCGGACGAGATTATTGTGTGGCTGTACAAGAACAACTCGGACGGCAAGGGGAACAGCTACGGCTATCACGAAAACTATTTAATGTCTCGCGCGGTTCCCTTCGAGCGCATTGTGAAGGTCTTGACGCCGTTCTTTGTGACGCGACCAATTTTCGCAGGGGCAGGAAAGGTCGGCGCAGAGAATCAGACCAGCCCAACGGATTATCAGATCTCGCAGCGTGCGGATTTCTTCGAGTGCCTCGTCGATCTCAATACGATGGTCAGGCGCCCCATCGTCAATTCACGCGATGAGCCGCATGCGGAGTATGGCAAGTATCGGCGGTTGCACGTGATTGTCGGAGATGCCAACATGGCGGAACTTTCGACCTACCTCAAGGTCGGCACGTTGGCCATTGTCCTGGACCTTCTCGACGCCGGGGCAGATCTGCCGCAGTTCGAGTTGGACGATCCGGTCCGAAGCATCAAGCAGGTTTCCCGCGATCTGGGCATGAAGGAGACGCTCAAACTTACGGGGGTCGCTCAACGACGGCGGTGGCGATTCAACGAGCCTATTTGAAGGCCGCCATGGGATACTATGCCTGTCGCGATCTCTCCCAAGTCACGAAAGATATTTTCGTCCGCTGGGAAGACGTGCTGGATAAGTTGGAGCAAGATCCTCGGCTCTTAGTGCGTGAGTTGGATTGGGTGGCGAAGCGCCAGATGATGGAATCCTATATGGAGCGAAAGGGCTGTGGGTGGGACGATCCTCGCGTGCGGCTGATGGACCTTCAGTATCACGACGTCCGTCCTGACAAGGGCCTCTACTTTACGCTCGAACGCAGCCACCTGATCGAGCGAATCGTGCAGGAGGTCGAGATCGCGCGAGCGGAGTTCACCCCGCCGTCGGGGACGCGCGCCTATTTCCGTGGACGATGTGTCAGCAAGTTTGCGAAGTCGCTCTATGGGGTCAGCTGGACCTCGGTCCTCTTCGACGTCGGCAACAACCAGGTCAAAAGAGTGCCCTTGATGGACCCGCTCCGAGGCACGGCCTCGCTGACGAGCGACCTCCTCGATCAGGTCGAGACCGTCGACGCATTGCTGGCGAAGCTCAAGGCCTGATGAACAAGGACCCCTCGCGATTGACACTATGAAATTGCCATTTCTCCCCAACCACGACGACCCGAGTTTCTTCGACTTTTTGACCGAGCACCATCCCACGCTGACTCCGACCGGCCGTAGCGGATTCCTGCAGGCCCAGGCCGCGGTCGAGCCGATGCGCGGGGCCGGCTCGATGAGCGTTCCCCATGCCACCACAGTGCTGGCGATCAAGTATCAACAGGGTGTGGTGATTGCCGGAGATCGTCGAGCGACGGAAGGATTTCAAATCGCCGAGCGCCGGATCGAGAAAGTCTTCAAGATCGACGAGTATTCCGCGATGGCGATCGCCGGCGCGGCTGGTCCCTGCATCGAAATGGCCAAGCTGTTCCAAGTCGAGCTGGAGCATTACGAAAAGTTAGAGGGTGTGCAACTGTCCTGTGAAGGGAAGGCCAACAAGCTCGGACAGATGGTCAAGGCCAATCTGCCGATGGTCTTTCAAGGGCTGGTCGTCATGCCGCTCTATGTCGGCTACGACCTGAAGCGCGCAGAAGGCCGCATCTTCAAGTACGATCTCGCGGGTGGCCGGTACGAAGAGTCGGATTACCATGCCATAGGGTCAGGCGGGAAAGATGCGCGCAATACGATGCGGGAGCATTTCCTCAAAGGCCTGGCTGAGCCGGACGCTCTGAAGTTGGCCCTACTGGCTCTGCTACAATGCGGCAGATGATGATGTCGGCACCGGGGGCCGGATCTCGTGCGGGGCATTTACCCCACCGCGAAGATCGTCAACGCGACCGGCATTACCGATGTCTCCGACCAGCAGATCCGCGGCATCTATGACGGGTTGATTGCCACTCGCCGTTCCAAGGAGAATTAAGCATGCCGATGCCCTATTACGTCTCGCCCGAGCAGATGATGCAGGACAAGGCGGAGTATGCCAAGAAAGGCATCGCCAAAGGCCGCTCCATCATTGCCATCGAATATGTGAACGGGATACTTCTCGTCGCGGAAAACCCCAGCGCCTCGCTGTACAAAATCTCCGAGATCTATGACAGCATCGCCTTCGCGGGGGCCGGCAAGTACAGCGAGTTTGAAAATCTCAGGAAGGCCGGCATCAGGCACGCGGATCTCAAAGGGATTCATGTACAGCCGGGAAGATGTGACGGCCCGCTCTCTGGCGAACGGCTACTCTCAAAGTCTTGGCACCATTTTCAGCCAGGAGCTGAAGCCGCTGGAGGTGGAAATTCTGGTGGTGCAGGTCGGGCACAACGGCCAGGCCAACGAGATGTATCGTATTTCCTTCGACGGCAGCATCATCGACGAGCGTACGTTTGCGGTCATCGGAGGCAAGTCCGAGGCCGTGCAGGCCCTGCTCAAGGAGAAAGGGCTGACGCAGCCCCCGGAACTCCAGGCTGCCCTCACCCTCTGTCTCACCGCACTCGAACACATCGGGAACCAGAAGCTCTCGCTGGAGAGTCTGGAGGTGGCGGTCCTGGATCGCACCCGCGACGGCAGAAAGTTCCGTCGGCTGGCTCCCGCCGATACCAAACAGCTCCTCTCCACTTAAGTGTCTGTCTAGTCCATTCGGTCTATTCAGTCTATCTTGTCTGATCGGTCTATCTCACTTATTTGGTTGTTTGCCTTCTCGGATCAAACCACAAGACAGACCAGGATAGACCAGACCAACCAGATAGACCGCGGCTGCGGATCGTGTCCTTCTGTTGAAGAAGGCGGGGCTGGCTGCTATTCTGTTTGTACTACGCATGTTGCAACCCAGTCCTCTGAGACGACGGATCTTCGGTTTGGAGAATGAGTACGGTCTCATTTTTCTCCGAACGGACGCAGTCTATCTGCCGATGGAGAAGGTGCTGGGGTATATTTTTGAGGGTCTCATTCCAAACAGCTGGCCCTCCAACGCTTTCCTGGTGAACGGCGCTCAGGTTTTACCAAGACACCGGCTGCCATCCTGAGTATTCCACTCCCGAGTGCGACAACATTCTCGATCTCGTCATCCACGATAAAGCCGGTGAGCGACTGCTCGAAGCCTGTCTGCCGGCGGCTGAAGAGCGATTGCGGGAAGAAGGTTTGTCCGGGGAAATCTATATTTTCAAGAACAATACGGACTCGCTCGGCAATACCTACGGGTGCCATGAAAATTTCCTCATGCGCCGCGACGTCGATTTTTGAAAGTCACGGAGCAACTCATTCCCTTCTTCGTCACGCGGCAGATCTACAGCGGAGCGGGAAAGGTCCTGAAAGTATCGGGCAAACCGCAGTACTTCATTTCTCAGCGCGCGCAACACATTCACGAGAAGACGTCCTCCTCGACGACCTCCTCGCGCAGCATCATCAACACCAGAGACGAGCCGCACTCCGATGCGGAACGCTACCGGCGCCTCCATATCATCGTCGGGGATTCCAATATGTCGGAGTTCGTGACCTATTTGAAGGTCGGCACGGCGACGTTGGTGCTGTCCATGATCGAGGAAGGGTACGCAGTCCAAGGGATGGAGTTCGAGGACCCTGTCAAAGCCATTCGGGAGGTTTCGCGCGATCCCACCTTGAAGCGCAAGATCAAGCTGGACGATGGACGCCAGATGACGGCGGTCGAAGTTCAGCGGGTCTATCTGGATCGAGCGCAGGAATATTTGGCCCAGCAGGAGCACGATCCGATCCTCGACGATGTGTGGAAACGATGGGCCATGGTGCTGGATAAGCTCGAAGAGGACCCGATGCAGCTCGTGCGCGAAATCGATTGGGTGACCAAGCGCCATCTGATCCAGTCCTATATCGACAAGAAGGGTTGCGGCTGGGACGATCCACGGGTGTTCCTGCTCGACCTCCAATTTCATGACGTCAAACGGACGCGCGGGTTGTACTATCTGATGGAGTCCCGTGGGCTGATCGAACGGGTGGTGGAGGAGGAAGCGGTGCAACGGGCCATGTCGACTCCGCCACAGACCACGAGGGCGAAGGTGCGCGGCGATTTCATCCGGTTTGCACGCGCAAAGAATCGGTCCTATACGGTCGACTGGACCTATCTGAAACTCAATGGCTACTGGGAAGAAACGATTCTCTGTATGGATCCCATTCAGCGCCGTGAATCGGCGTGTGGATGAGTTGCTCTCGCAGGTCGCGGGGCTACGGTTCTACCGATGATGATGACTGGTCTCAAACAGACGCATGCGCGGATCTCACGGCTGGACCGAACGCTGATTATGGCCGTCGTGTTGCTGTCCAGCGTCTTTCCCGTCGAGTTATTTTCCAATACGCCTCCTGCGCCGAAGGGCATCGATGGGCAATACAGCGGTAAGCAGGGGCAGGTCCTGGTGGTCAAGGTGAAGGGCGAAGAGCAGGCGACGGAGGTGAAGGGGACGTTTCTCAAGCGGACGATTCCATTTTTCCGTGAGTTCAGGCCTGGGGAGCCGGCCGGCTATATCGGGCTGCTTGGGATCGACATGCAGGACGAACCGGGGACCTATGAACTTGCCGTGGAAGTGAAGCAGGGCGAACAGGCGAAGCAGTTGAGCTTCAATGTCCTGGTGGCCAAAGAGAAGTTCGCCGTCGAGCATCTGACGCTCCCGAAAGACAAGGTCGATCTGGATGAGAAGAGCCGCGGCACGTTGGAAAGCCGAGCAAGAGCAAGTCAAGCAGGCGCTCGCCGAGAACTCGCGTCTGAAGTTATGGCGCAGCAACTTCGTGGAGCCGGTGAATGGCAAGCGCACCGGCATTTTCGGCAGCGTGCGGATCATGAACGGCACAACCGCGCAATCCGCACAATGGAGAGGATATCGGCGCGCCGCTGGGGGCCGATGTCGCGGCCACAAACGACGGGATTGTCCGCATCACTGTCGATCATATCTTTTCCGGCAAAGGCATCTTCATCGATCATGGCCTGGGGTTCTATACGATGTATTTTCACCTGTCTGAAGTATCTGGTCAAAGACGGAGACTTGATTACGGCGGGGCAGATCATCGGCAAGGTAGGAGCGACCGGCCGCGCCACCGGTCCGCATCTCCATTGGGGCGTCAAACTCAACGGCGCCCGCGTGAATCCCTATTCGCTGCTCGATTTACCCTTCAAGAATGGTGTCGACGCCTTGCTACTACTTGCGACGATCCCACTCCTGAAAGCCGCGCCGAGCTCCACAAGCTGTTCCTGTCAGAGAATAGCCTCGAGAGGCAGGTGTGCCAGGGCTCAACCGCTCACGCGCCTACAGGAGCGACCCTTGCGGACGCGGCGGGGCGGAATCCTTCTGGAATTCCTTCGGCCACGGTCTTC
>ERZ1370068.6164-contig-5165_pt1 | contig 78072 bp, 128 predicted proteins | sample MGYA00561227_ERZ1370068 | MGnify/ENA primary metagenome ERZ1370068 (study PRJEB38410, sample SAMEA6850437) | metagenome | study: Metagenomic assessment of the ecological functions of the soil: analysis of the soil microbiota associated with the... | reverse complement strand
GTCGGTGTCTGTTGGCCCACCGCAGTGGTGGCAGATCTCACGCGTGCCCAGAATCGACCGCCAACGTCAAGCTCCTCGGTGCGAAGCCTCACGCGGGAGCTCCCGCATGGCGTCCGTGTAATTCGACGCCTGGGATCGTGCCGTGGTCATTCGAACTGAGCGCGAATACACCCTCGCCAACGCGGCATCCGACGAAGCTGAACGCAGAGTATCTCGCGATAGGGCATTCCCCGTCGTGGCAAGCGATCTGGCGGAGATCCGGCGGTTCAACGCCGAGGCTACGGCGAGGTCGTGGCGATCGCGCGATGACAGCACGCCGAGTTTTTGCCGCCGGAGATCGCGGCCGGGCGATCGATGATCGGCGGCGCCGGCGCGGGTGCGCCGACGGGCTGGCGCGGTGGCGCTGAGCTGGGCCAGCCGGCCGTCGCGCATCAACTGGTCGACGGATTGCTTCACCACCGTGCGCGATGCGCGGCCAACGCCAAAGCGCGGAGGCAGGAAGAGTCGGTGGGACGGACGGCTGCGTCGTCGCCTGGCTCGTCGTCGCGCGCGCAGGCGGACCGCGGAAGCCGTGCCCCGCCATCCTGCGCTGACGTACTTGCTCTTCTTCCAGACGTTCTGGTCTGGCTCCTCGCGAAGCCTTGAAGGATCGAGCCGCTGCAGTGGTGATTGCATCGTCGTTCTCGCCGGGCGGCGTTGGCGAGTCGTAAAGCCGGAGGTGGGCACAGGAACGTGAAACAGGCGGCGAATCTGGTCGCCTGGCTACGCGCGTCACCCGAAGCCCTCTCGTCGGACATGCAAGCCAAAAGCCCGAACCGGACATCATGCGCGCTCTGGCTACTTGCATAACGGTGTCCCCGGCGTCGGCGATCGAACTGAAACGCGGGCCGTCAACACTCGCCGTGAGAACGTGGAAAAGTTGCCCGCGCATCTCAACGAATTGCGGATGGAAGCGCGCGTTGGGCCTGGTGAGCTTCCTGCCGGTATCACATGCGCCGTGCGTTGCTGACCTGGCGGAAAGCGGCGCCGACATCGGCGTTGCTGCCACGCTGGCGCCGGTCAGCCAGTTCTACGCGACGATTGCGGGCGAGCCTCGGCAGATGCGCGCATCGTCCACAGATACGCGGCAATTGTCATACTGCGGCGTGGCTGGGATTTGACGCTGGCGAGCAGAGCCTGCACGCCGGACTGACACGTCGCCGATCGAAATCAGCTGCGCGGCGCGGCGCGCCGCGAGAGTTTCGCTCGTCTCCCAGGATCGTCGAGCAGCGCCTCGACGGCTGCCGCGAACGCGTCGGGATCGCCGACCGGCGTCAGTACGCCGCATTTCGTTGTTGCCCAGCACCTCCAACGGACTAAACTGACACGCCGTCGACACGACGATCGAAATTCCAACGCCATCGATTCGATCAGCGCGTTTGGCAGGCCCTCGAACCGGCGACGTCAACACCGAGATCGTGGCTCGCGCCAGATACCGATAGGGATTGCGCGTGAAGCCGGTGAAGAGCGACATCCGCCGTCGAGGCCGAGCTCGGTGGTTCATCGCGCGCGACTCGCGCTTGGTCCTCGCCGTCGCCGACAAGCACCAGCGATCGCCGGTCGATGGCGGCGAATCGTGCGAACGCCTGCAGCAGACGTCTCGTGGTCCTTCGCGTGGCGTGAACCGGCCGACATGGACGAGCACGGGATCGGCTGGCCAGACGACGACCGGCATCAGGCGGCTCGGCGGCGAGCGACGCGATGCGCCTCGGAGATCCAGCGCGTTTGGGATCACCGACACGCGGTCGCCTGGCACGTTCGAGGAAGTCCGGCGAGCTCCGTCCTCGGCCCCGTTCCGTGTTCGTGATGATGCGACGCGCGCGGATACATGACGCGGACGAGCCAGCGACCAGAGCCCGCGCGCGGCGCAGGTTGCGGTGTTCGCCAGCCGACAAGACCGTCTGCGGGGCGCTGCGCTCGCCGATCACGATCGGCACGCCGGCGAGCCGGGCGGCGGCGACCGAGACGAACGTTCGGTCCGATGAGGAAGCTGACGAGCAGCGTCGAGCCGCTCGCGCTTCACGACGCGCGCGAGCTCGAGGACACGCGCGATCCGAGGCGCATCGACGCAAGCGGCGCCTGTGCCGAGAGAGAATCGACGATCGGCACGCCGGACGGCGGCGAATGATCGCGGCGCGATCGGCGAACAGGATCAGCGTCGACTCGAAGCGGCTGTCGATCGAGCGCGTCGATGATCGACAGCATCGATCGTTCGGCCCCGCCGCCGATGAGCTCGGTCAGCACGAACCCGATTCGGATGGGCTTTCCAGACTGCAAGTGTGCTTGCTAGGGTGACACTCATTAATCCGTTGAAACTGGCCAACATCTCCGATCGATCTTCGAGAGTCTCTATTACTACTCAGTGACGCTCGGTCTGAAGCATCCGGATCGCGACCGCGATTTACGACCGGATCGTCGATCGATTTCTCGATCTGTTCGCCGAGACCGGGCGTCCGCGCATCGTTCTTCATCGTCGGCGACGACGATCCGATCGCGGAAGCTCACGCCGCGAAGTGATTCGTCGCATGGTGGCCGCCGGGCACGAGCTGGCGAACCACACGATGAACGCACCCGCACAATCTCAGTCGCCTCTCGCGCGCCCAGAAGGAGAGAGGAGGTCATCGCGACCGGGCGGCTCCTCGAGAGCGTGAGCGGGCAGCGGGTGGTTGGCTTTCGCGCGCCGTGTCTCGACGTCGACGAAGAAATCGTCGAGATACTCGAGCGCCACGGCTACTGGTACGAATCGTCGGTGCTGCCGTTCTATCTGCAAGCAGGTGCAGCAGATGGCGCTACGGGATCACTGACGCGCGGCCAGTTCCGCAGCACCGGCGCGTGGCATGAACAGCTTCGCGCCCGGAAATCCCTACGCTCCGCGCGCCGGCAAGCTCCATCGTCGCGGCTCGCGGACGATTACGGAAGTGCCGATCGCGACGGTCCCGATTCTTCGGTCTGCCGTTCTACTCCACGATTCACTTCTCGCCCTCGGACGCCGGCGTCGTTCGACGCGTCGTATTCGTTGGTTCGCCGCGGCCGATCGCATTTCACCTACGAGCTGCACTCGATCGATCTCGCCGACTGCGACGACGACGGCCTGCGCCAGCGATATCCGGGCATCCATCGCCATCCCTGCCTCAAACGGCCGGCCGCGGAGAATCGCAAGTTCCTCGCCTACGCCATTCGCCGCTTCCAGCAGGACTACAGCACTGACGACGATGCGCGAGATGGTCGAGACGCTCCGGCCGGATGCGAATCTTCTTCTTGCTGGTTGACGAGCCGCTCTCATACACGCGCATGCGTTCGAGCCGCTGCTCGAGCGCTTTGCTTCGTCAGTTGTCGGCGCGGCGTTCCCGGCTGGATTCTTCGATTGGAAGCGGCTCGAAGACGACGCATTGCGCTGTACGGTCCGTTCTCGACCGCCGGTCGGATGGCTGTGGATGGCGCTCGCGTCGGCGCGCGGCGGTGACGTGCACCGGCTGTTCCGCGGCCCGGCGCATTCCGGTCCATGACGTCGCCGGACGTCAACGCGAGCACGTTTCTGGATCGACTGCGCGAGCTCGGGCGTCGATCTGATCGTGTCGATCAACACACCGCAGCGTCTGAAGAACGCCGCCGTTAGCGTTGCCGGCGCACGGTATGTCTGAACGTGCACTTCGGGATGCTGCCGAAGTATCGAGGTCTTGCTCCCGATTTTCCATGCGCTGATGAACGGCGAGTCCTCGTTTGGGCGTGACCGTGCATTTGATGGACGAAAAGCTCGATAATGGCGACATCGTCGCACAACGAGCGCGTACCCGATCGGGGCGTCCGACACGCTCGATTCCCTGTACTCCGAAGGGCTTTGCCGCGGCTTCGGAGCTGCTGGCCGAGGCGATCGACAGCCTGCGGGCGAGGATCGCTCGATCCGGCGGCCGAATGTCGAAGCCGAGCAGAAGACGGCATTATTGTCTGTACCGCTACGCCGGAGCGCATCAAGCGCAGTACCGCTGCGACGCGTGCGCGAGTCCGGTCGATATGAAAGAATCGGCATGAACATCGGCGCCCCATTCCTGCTCGCCTTCGTCGCCGCGCTGGTGCTGGTGCCGCTGTGCCGCGTGGCTGGGCGCGGCGGCTCGGCTTGCGTCGCCACGCCACGAGAGGACCGCTGGCACACGCGCGAGATCGCGCTGCTCGGCGGCGTCGGCATTGCGCGCGTCGATCGCTCGTCGCGATGCTGGTCGTTCGGCCGAGTTCTCGGAACTGGGCGTGCTGGGCGGCGCCGCGGGGCTCATGTTCCTGACTGGCCTCGCCGACGATATCTGGTCGCTCGAAACCGGCGACCAAGCTCGTCGTCGAGATCGCGCGTCGCCGTCGATGCTTCCTACTGCTCGGCTACCACTTGAACTGGGTCAATGGCGTCACCGTCGACTGGATGCTGACGCTCATCTGGATCGTCGGCCTGACCAACGCGTTCAACCTGCTCGACAACATGGACGGCCTCTGCGCCGGCATCGCGCGTCATCGCCGGCGCGGCGCTGCTGGTCGACGCGCGCTGCCGGTCACCGCCGGGTCGCCCGCGTTCCATCAGGTGCGATACCTGGCGGCCGCTGATCGGCGCGACTGCTCGGCTTCCTCGTCTACAACATGCACCCGGCGTCAGCATCTTCATGGGCGACAGCGGCAGCCTGCTGCATCGGCGTTCAGCCTCGCGGGGCTGACGCTGACGCTGGCATCCACGATCACCGGCGGCCGGCCGAACGTCGCTGTCGATCGTCGCCGTGCCGGTGCTCGTGCTGCTGATCCCGATCTTCGACACGACGCTCGTCACGCTGTCGCGCATGGCTGTCGGGCCGGCCGACGTCGATGGGCGGCCGCGATCACTCGTCCCATCGCCTGGTCGCGATCGGGTTGTCGGAACGCGCGGCGGTCGACGCTGCTGTGGCTGCTCGCCGCGCGTCGGCGGCGTGATCGGCGTCGCGTTCCGGAATCTCGGCAGCGTGGTGGTCGATCGTCGCCGCGCTGTTCGCTGGTCGGGCATGACGATGTTCGCCGATCTATCTCGGCGGCATCCGCGTCTACGAGACGTCGGACGCCGCGGCGCTCGAGCGCGGAGCGCGTTGACGCCGATCGTCGTCGACTCTCTATGCGCAGCGGCGCGTCGCCGAGGTGCTGCTCGATTTCGTCCTCGTCGACTGTGTCGTACTACGCGGCCTACCGCTTGAAGTTCGACTTCATCGAGTTCGCTGCGCAACTTCAGCTACTTCACGCGATCGCTGCCGGTCGTGCGTCGCGTGCAGCTGGTCGGCGTTCTTCGCTGGTTGGCGTCTATCAGCGGCGTGTGGCGACATTTCAGCGCGATCGGACGCGGTCACTCGTCGTGCCGCGGCGCGCTCGACGGCGACGAGTCTGTCCGCGCTGATCTTCGTCACATGTTCGCCGCCCGACTTCGATCGAGAACTATTCGCGCACGGTCTTCGTCATCTACGCCGTCGTGGTGGTGCTGATGGTCACCGGATCGCGCGCGTCGTTCCGCGCTGATCAGCGACGTCGCTGCAGCGCCGGCGGCAGCCGGCCGCCGGATCGTCGTCTACGGCGCCGGCGACGGCGGCGCGATGGCGGTTCGTGAGCTGCTGAACAACCCGGATGCACGACGTCCGCGCTCGTCGGCTTCATCGACGACGATCCGCGGAAGCGGCGGCGCCCGCGTTCGCGGCTACCCGGTGCTCGGGTCGTTTGACACGCTGTCGCAGCTGGTCCTCTCGGAGCAGCCTCGACGCCGTTGTCCTCAGCACCCGGGGCATCGACCCGCGTCGGCTGCGGCAGCTCGAAACGCTGTGTGTCGAACACTCCGTCGAGCTCTCGCGAGCTAGTGTTGGTCTGGAGCCGGTCGTCGATACCGACCGGGCGGCGAACGACTGGCGGCGCCGCCGTCGCGAACTCCAAGATCCGCAAGTTCCCACGGACCGAACGCTGATCCTCGCGATTCTCAAGCAGTCACTTTCAGCCGGCATCGATCACGCTGCTGCTGCTCGCGGTCTCCCGCTGGCGTCGCGCTGCTCTACACGGGGCCGATGCTCGCTCGCTGGGCACGCCGAGGGCTCGTGGCGGTGGTCGTCGCGCACTGGATCCTGACCTGTCCGGCCGGCGCGGCGCTGCTCGCGCGCACACTCACCGCAGACTACCGGCCGCTCGAGACCGCGGATGGCGCATCCGGCGCGCGGGCGGTCGTGCTGCTGAGCGGCGGCAGTCGGACGATTCGCGGCGCAGGCGGTCGCCTGGCGATCGTGTCATCGCCGTCGGCGCTTCGCGCGCTCGAGACCGCGCGCGTGTATCGGCTCTTGGGTGATCCGCTGGTGATCGTCTCGGGCGGCGTCACCGATAGCGACGCGAAAGCGCTGTCGGAGGCCGAAGCCATCCGTGGCGCCGTCATCGCGCTGGGCGTGCCGACCGATCGCGTGATTATCGAATCGGAATCGAGGAACACGCGCGAGGAAGCGGTGATCCTCAAGCGGTTGCTGGCCGAGCGTGGCATCGATCGCTTCGTGATCGTCACCTCGCCGATTCACATGGGCCGGTCGCTGGCCGCGTTTGCCGTCGAGGGCATGCATCCCTGTGCCGTCGGCGTCGCCGCTCTATCAGGATCGGACGAACGCGCCATTCCCGCTGACGCCGAACGAGGTGTCGCTCGAAATCGGGAACGCCGTGGTCTACGAGTGGTGCGCCCGCGCCTACTGCCATTGGCGGCGTGGCTGGGTCTAGCGACGGGCAGCACGTTCAGGCGAGCCGCATCAGTCCGCCGGCAGCCGCGCCTCCTACTTTGGCGCGCGTTCTATCGGTGACGGTCTTCGCGCTGTTCGTCTCGGGCCTGGTTGTCGGCGCCTTCCGGTGCGGCGCCGCCATCGTGGCTGCCTCGCCGCGGCGGTCCTGTATGTGCCGGTGACGATTTCTCCGTTCCTCACCAACGCGCGCTACTCGTTGTCGGGCCAGCCGTCCGTGTTCGCGTTCGTCGCGATCGCGATCGTCATGCGGCCCACGACCGCCTCTCCGATCATTGACGCCTGCCACGCGCGCGCCAGCCGTTCTCCCTCTGCGACATCCCCTTGACTCATTTGACGCGCGACGTACTCGCGCCACAGCGCGTAGGCGTCGTGCTCGGCGGAGCTCTGCGCCGTCGCGAGAGTCAGCCACTTTGATCGCCTTCGATGTCGTTGCGGGGACGCCTTGGCCCCTGGTGATACATGAAGGCGAGGGCGGCCTGGGCGCCGATGTGGCCCTTGTCGGCGGCGAGCCGAAGCCATCTGGCGGCCTGGGCGTAGTCGGGCGCGCTCGCGGGCTGGCGGCGATGCGCACGCCGACCTCGCATTGCGCCGCGACGTCGCCGTCGAACGCTTCGGCCAGGGGATCTTCAATCGGTTGTGACGGCCGGCAGGCGCGCCGCGAACAGCCGACGAGTCCGGCAATCAAGGCGACGCTGCACTACGGCATGGAGTCCACGACGCACGGCCCGGTCATGTACCGAAGGGTGGCGTTGTGGATCGTCGTGGCCGCCGCCGCGCTGCTCTGGCCGGCGCGCGTCATTGACCGCTCGACGGCATCCCGCTCGACTCGGCTCTCGAGGCCATCGCAATCGGGTTGCTGTTTCCACTTTTATGCTGGCTCTCGCCACAGTTCCTCGTGTCGAAGGCCGCCCGCACGCTGCTGATCGCCCTGCTGGCCGTGAAAGTCGCCGGGACTCTCGTGCTGACGCAGCAGGGATGGTGCGAGCGACTGGTCACGCCGGCGCCGCTGAATCAGGATGCGAACCAGACCCAGCTGGCCTGGGATGCGCGGGCGGGATTGGCGATCGGCCGTTCCGCGGTGCTCCGCGATCCTCGCGCGTCCCTACGCCGATTTGGTGTCGTTCCCCGTCTGGTTCCTGAACCTTGCCGGTCCGAGCGGCCGCCCGCCCGATGCGTTCGTGGCCATGACTGTCGACGGCTTCCTCTCGACGTGCCTCCGGCGGCACATTCTCGATCTCGACGTCAGAGGGTCAACAGATTCGCGGCACGATCGACGGTGCGGCCGTCGACGCCTGGGGCGCGGCCCGATGTCGATGGCGAGCGGCGTCCACGAGGTGCATCTCTGGACCGTGTTCCGCGGCGAGCGCTGGCGCGTTTGCACCGCTGTGGAACGGCGCGAATCTCTTTCATCCGTGCTCGCGACGACGACCAGCCCGAGAGGCGTCGACCGGATCGTTTCAGCGCCGGTGCGGATTCTGTCCGCGTCGCTGGTTCTGGATGCTTTTTCTCGGGTGGTTGGTCACGACGGCCACGGCGCTCGCGCCAGGCGTGCTGGCGACGCTGTGGGTCGTGGCCGCATCCGCCGTGACCTTCAGCGCCGGCTTCGCTGGCGTTCATCGAGCCGGACGCGTCGCCGTGCTCTATCGTAGCGGCGGCGGTCGTCGTGCCGCTGCGGGCGCACCTGCGAAACGCGCGGGAGCCGTGCTGCTTGTCGGCCTACCGTGGCTGGCGCTGTTTGCCGGAAGCTCGCTGGTCGACGTCGGGCGCATCACGCTGTTCACGCCTGGAGACGACTTCACGCATTTCCAGCGATTTGCCTATCGCATTTACATGCAAGGGTTCTGGCTGGAGGGCGGGCAATGGACGTTCTTGGTACCAGCCGCTCTATCGATGGATAATCGGCCTCACCCATATCGTGTTCGGCGACTCCAGCATCGGCGAATGGTATCTGGACGCGGCCTGTCTGCTCGTCGGCGCGTCGTTCGCTTTCGTCGTGTGCAGCCGGGTCGCATCGTTCCGCTGGGGGATTGCAGCGGCCGCCTCGGCTGCTCGCGACCGTCGCGATCGGTCCGTCGTGGTGGATTGTCGGGCGCGATCCTGAGCGAGATTACCGCGGCGGGGTTCGCCTATACTGCCGCCTTGCTCCTCGTCGGCCAGCGTCGGCATGAGCTGTGGCGTGCGGCGGTTGCCGGAGTGCTCGCCGTCCTCTGCTTCTACACGCGCTTGAATCACCTGCCGTGGCTGTTCACCTTGATCGCGCTGCTGGTGCCGCTCGACGTCGACGCCGGCGCGCTGTGGCGCCCCCGCGCCTGGCTGGCCAGAGTGCCGATCCGAAGCGCCGCCGTGATCGTCGCGTCCCTGCTCGTCGGACTGGGCTTGTTCGCACTGGCGCACGTGGTACTACACGGGCGTCTTCAGGCGTGCTTCACGGAACGCAGCGGGAGCTCGTCGCCACCATACAGCCCACTGACACGTTCTCGCAGGCGATTGGCCACCTGATTGAGAGCGTGCTGGTGCTGGTCACGGTCCAGGATCCGCCGCGGTTCGATCCGCGCGCGATACTCGTCGTGGGTGGCATCGTCGTCGCCGTGCTCGCGCTGCTGCGCGTGCCGTGGTGCCGCAACGTGCCCGCCGGTCTGGCGCTGTTCTGCGTGGCAGGCCTGACCGGCGCGCTCGTCGCCCGCGGCACTGCGTACGTCGGACGTTTCTCGATCCATCTCATGCCGGTTGCCGTCGCCCTGGCAATCTGCTTTGCCGCGAACGTCGTCGCACGGCTGTCGCCTCGCACGGCGAGCCACGCATGAAGCTGTCGGTCATCGTGCCCGTCTACAACGAAGAGCAGACTATCGGCGCCGTCATCGAGCGGATCCGCGCGGTCAACCTCGGATCGATCGAGAAAGAGATCATCGTGGCGAACGATGGATCGAGCGACGGGACCCGTCGCGCCATCGATGAGGGTCCGTGGCGCAACGATCCCGGCGTCTGCGTGCTGCACAGCCCGATCAATCTCGGCAAGGGCGCCGCCGTGCGGCTCGGCTTGCAGTACGCGACCGGCGACGTGCTGCTGACGCAGGACGCCGATCTCGAGCTCAACCCGGAGGAGACGGCAAGTTGCTCGCCCCGATCATCGACGACGGCGCATTGGTGGTGTACGGATCGCGTTTTCTTCAACCGAACAGCGCGATCTCCAGGCGCACGCGCATCGCGAACCGCATGCTCACGATGTTCACGAACATTCTGTTTGGCGGCCGTCTGACCGACATGGAAACCGGCTACAAAGCATTCCGCAAGGAAGTGCTCGGCACGCGCGACCTGCTGTGTCGGCTTCGACTTCGAGCCCGAGATCACGGCCAAGCTGCTGCTCGCGGGCTACAAAATCACCGAAGTGCCGATTGGCTACTCACCCCGCCGCGTCGACGAAGGCAAGAAGATCCGCTGGGTGGACGGCCTCGATGCCGTCTACATCCTGCTGAAGTGCAGGTTGACGGGCGGACGCTGAGCCGGTGTTACGACGCCGGGCAGATTTCGAGCACTCGCGCACCGCCGAATGATCGAACGCCGCAGCCGCCGTTCTTGGTCAACGCTGTGAGCTGCGGAAAATTGTCGAACGTCAGGTGCGTCCAGGTTTGCGGGCGATCGAGCACGATGCGGCGGACTCCGGCGCGGCGCGCGCGTTCGATGAGGTCGCGTTCGAACGCCACGAATTCCGGCGCCTCCGGGTGCGGCATCGTCAGGCGTGGATCCATCCAGAGCACCGGACTAACCGATGGTTTGCCGGCCAGCCCGCACAGAATGCTCGAGTCGCCCACCAGCAGGAAGTTGCCGTCGGACTCGCGGAGGAATCGAACGAGCGCCGTCAGCTCGTCGGCGTCGTGCCTCGACGGACCGCGGCTCCAGCGCATGAATTCGAGGCCGGGCGGCAAATGGCCTTGGGCGCGATCGGCCTCGGCCGCCTTGAATTGCACGTGCTCCAGCCGCGGGATGTCGACGGTGACGACGAACACGACCGTATCGCGAACTGCAGCAAGACCCATGAAGGCGATGAGCGGTGCGGCCATCGCACCGGGAAGCGTTTCACGGACGCCGACGATCGCCACGCCGACGATGAGCATGGTCAGCGCCAGGCCGGTCTGCATGAGTGTTCTGGTGAACGCGAGAAATGCCGCCGTGGTCACGATGCAGGTTACGAGCAGCCACACCTGCAGCGCCCCGTGCGGCCTCGACCGGCGGACGAACGCCAGCGGGATGGCCGCGACCAGCGCGAGATCGAGCGACCACATTTTGACCCACAGCGGGAACGCGCCAGCGTAGCCACCACCATTCGCAGCGGACCGGTGGCGCCGGGCCGGGCCGTGCGATCGCCAGCGACTCTGCAGCGGCAACGCGATCGTGCACGTCCACGCTGTATGCCAATCGAACAGCCACAGGGCGTGAACTGCGAGCAGACAACACGCACCGAACGCCGTGCCCGCCGCGATGGCAGCGAGCCACCGAGGTGCGCGTCGCGGCTGAATGACTACCCAGACGGCGACGGCGACCGCGCCGAACGCCACCGGAATCTGCCCACTGAAATATCCGAGCAGAAACAGGATCGGCACGGTAAACCACGCGATCAACTTCCACCGTGCCCGCCGCGACGGTTCCCCACGCGACGGCCAGGAACATCAGCGTCATGAAGAAGAACGAATGCTGATCCATGAACGGAGTGCCCGCCGGTGGATAGAAGAAGCACGCGCTCAGCGCGCCGGCGCCACCCGCCTCCACACGCGTTGCTCCGCACGCCCTCAGCAGACCGTAGACCGCGATCGCGAACAGCCCGTTGACGATAGATGCATGGAGGCAGTACGCGAACCAGCGGACACCGAGCACGCTGACGAACGCGGCCTGGATGGCCGACGGCACGAGGCCGCTGGGCGCGACGAAGATCGTGAAATGGAACCTGGCCGGACACCAGGCGCCACCCGCCGTCGAACACGATGCTCTGATCGAGCGGCAGGAAACCCCTGCGTCCGAACGTCAGGTTGACGCCGACACCGATCGCGAACAGCAGGCACGACGTCGCGACCGTCTTCATCGGGCGCTCAGCGGTACGCACAGGAGTTCGGCGTGTCATGATCAACGGACAGCGCCTCGCGGTGGTACTCGCCGGCATAACGCATCCCGCACCTCGCCGCCACGGTCGCCGAGCTGCCGGACATTGTCGACGAACGGATCCTGGTGGACGATGCGAGCCGCGACGACACCGCGGCGATCGCCGCACGCCTCGGGACTGTCGACGTTCGTCCACGACGCCAACTACGGATACGGACGCAATCAGACCACGTGTTATCGCGAAGCGTTGAAGGCTGGAGCGGACGTCGTCGTGATGGTCCACCCCGATTACCAGTACACGCCGCTTCTCGTGACGGCGATGGCGAGCATGATCGCCTACGGTGTCTACGACGTCGTCATCGGCTCCCGAATTCTCGGCGGCACGGCGCGCAGCGGCGGCATGCCGCTCTACAGCTTACATTTCCAACCGCTTGCTGACCGCATGGCAGAACCTCTTCCTCGGCGCGAAGCTGTCCGAATATCACACCGGTTACCGCGCGTTCAGCCGGAAGGTGCTGGAGACGCTGCCGCTGCTCGAGAACTCCGACGACTTCGTGTTCGACAACGAGATGCTCACGCAATGCGTGTTCTTCGGCTTCCGCATCGGCGAGGTGTCGTGCCCCACGAGCTTACTTCGCCGAGGCGTCGTCGATCAACTTTCGCCGCAGCGTCCGCTACGGACTCTGGCGTCCTGGGCACCACCGCCAAGTTCTTCCTGCAGCGCAAGGGGCTCGGTCGATTCCGGATCTTCGATAAGGAAGGAAGCGCCTGGTCCTCGCCGGGCAGCTCGGCGAACCGGTGAGGAGCCGACGTTCGCGCTCGGCATGGCTGGCGCCGCATGGCTCACCGGAGTCGCCATCCATTGGAACAACGGATACTACAACCCGTCGGCTCTGCTGCTGATCACTGCGGCGATCGCGGTCGGCATGGCATGTCTCTGGCGACCGTCGCGCGCGATCGAATCCGCTGTCGCCGGCAGTTGTCGTCCAGGGCCTGGCGGTCGCAATCCTGATCGAGCGCCGTGTTGATGCGGCAGCGCGCCGCGGATCCAGTCGTCCTCACCGGCATTGCCTGCTCCTCGGCCTGCTTGGCGTGCTCCAGGCGGTGGACCTGCGAACACCCGCCTGCCGCTGGTCGGCGCGATGCTGGGCGTGTTCTGATTGTGGCGTCGATGTCGGTGGCGGCTCGCGCCGTCACCGGCTATCGACGTGTTCACGTTTCAACAGACGGGTGCGGCGGCGCTGCTCGACGGCGAGAACCCGCACGAAGATCGATATCCGAACCTCTACGAGGGGCATCCCGATTTCTACGGTCCAGGAGTCGTCGACGCGAACCAGCACCTGACGGTCGGATTGCCGCACCCGCCCTTCAGCCTGCTCTTGGCGCTGCCGGCTTATCTTCTCGGCGGCGATTCCCGGTATGCGGACGTCGCAGCGATCGCCGGCTCGGCCGCCCCTGATGTTTCTGTCGGGATCCAGCCGGTGGACGGCCCTGATGGCCGCGCTGTTTCTGTTGACGCCTCGCGTGCTGTTCCTCGATCGAGATACGCGTGGACCGAGACGATCTTTGCCTTCACGTTTTCCGTGATGATGTTCTGCGCCGTCTGATGGCGGCGCGCGTTGCCGTACGCGCTGGGATTGTTTCTGGCCACGAAGCAGTATCGGTGTTCGCGCTGCCCGTTCGTCCTCTCTGCTGGGACGCGCCAGGCAGCGGCGGGACGCCGTTCGCCTGGTCACGGTGGGGCTTGCGGTCGCGGCGGTCGTCACCGCTACCGTTTGTCCTCTGGAATCCGCAGGCGTTCTGGCGCTCGGTGGTGGTGTTTCAGTTCCTTCAGCCGTGTGCAGGAAGAGAGCCTCAGCCACCTCGTATGGATTCACAAGCACTTTCTCGGCGCTGCCGGGGCAGCAGCTGATGTCGTTTGTCGTCACTCGCCGCGATGCTGGCGCTCCTGTGGTGGCGGCGGCAGCCGACGCCGGCCTATTTCGCCGGCGCAGTCGGCGTGATGCATCTCGCGTTCTTCGCGTTCAGCAAGCAGGCGTTCGCCAACTACTACTATTTCGTGATCGCGGCGCTGTGCTGGGGCGCAGCGGCGGCGTGTTCAGGCGGGTGACGAACGGCGCGCATGCGACACTTGGCTGATTCTCGCGGAGGGGCATCTTCCCGAAGGGCTGGCGTTCATGCGCTGGTCGGCCGATTCGCGCGAGTTCGCGGCGTTCGAAGCCGATTTGATCGCGCGGGTCTCGCGACTTCGGCGTCCGCCGCATCGTGCTCGAGGGCTCGCAGGACGTGGACGCGGCGTGTCGCTGAACGACTTTCCCACGCTGAAGCAGCTGGCCGCGGTGCGCGGCATGTGGCGAAAAGACCTTCGGCGAGGTGCTGCGTCCTCGAGATGTGTTCGGATCTATGAGCCGCTGGCGGCTGCACCTCGCGTTCGTGATCCCGCTCGCCGTCGTCGGGTTCATCTCGTCACGCGGTGCGGCTCCCCGACAATCGTTTCTACATCCAGGCCTCCGAGCGGATGATCAATCCGGGATGCGCCGAGATTCATTGCTTCCGCGTGCTGGTGCCTTGGACGATCGGCGCCATTCCCGGCAACTGGCTCTTCAAGTGGAAGGCGTACGCCGTTCTCGCCAACGCCGGCGCGGCGATTGCGGTTTTCGACTTGTGCCTCTTCTTCGGCACTGACCAGGCGAGCGTCGATCGTTGCGGGTGCGCTGTCCGCGTTCGGCTTTTCCTCATTCGGCACCATCTGGCAGCCGTATCAGTCGGATCCGCTGATGTTCTGGTGGGCGCCGATCGTCATGCGATGGGCGCTCGAAGATCGCATGGCCGCAGCCGGCATGCTCGCATCGGTCGGCGTCTTCGCCAAGGAATTCATCGTCGTGCCGCTCGGCATCGCGGGCATCGCCGATGCCATGGAAGGCCAGTGGCGCCGAGCGTTTCGAGCCGCCATCGCTGGTGCGGTGGCGTTCCTGTGTCTGGCTCTGACTGCAGGCGTTCCTGCGGATCCACCTCGGCTACACGTTCGGACACAACCTGTCGCCGAAATTCTTCGAAGGTAGTTATCTCTTCTTCTGGCTCGGGCAGATGAGTGCCCGCGGCGCGCTGTCGGCGATGTTCAACGAGTTCGGGCCCATCTGGGTCCTGTTTCCATCGGCTGGCTGGCGGCGCCGCGAGAACTCCGGCGTGTCCGCATCGCGGCCCTGCTGATCGCGGCGCGTATGCGCATGTGCAGCAGCCCGATCGCGCGCTGTGGAATTTTCACTTCCTGACGAGCCCGCTCGCCGCCCTGGTGCTCGACGCCATGTCGACGCCGTTCATTTCCGCTTTTCTCGCCCTATACGCGTTTGCCTATCTGAAGGTCGGTGCAGAGGTGAGTGTCGTCCCGCAGGCCCGCTGTACGTATGCGGTCAGTCTGGTGCTCGCCTTCAGTGCCGCCGTGAAATTCATTCGTGAGCGGCGGCCGGGCCCGGCGGTGGAGCCATCGTAGGGCGGCGTGTGGCGTTAGTCGCCGCTGCCGCGCTTGTGGTGCGTCTTGCGCTGATCGCGATCAGCGGCCCTCCGGAGCGCTTCGAATACGATGACCTCGCTCGACACGTCGCGTCCGGCGAGGGCTATGTCTCACAACCAGCTTGGCACGCCCTATCGGAGCTTTTACGCCGGCCTGGGATACGTGGCGATCAATACGGTCACCGATTGGCTGTTCCCCGATCAGCCCCGGGCGATGGCGGTGGTTCAATGCGTCTACGCGTGCGCGCTCGTCGCGGTAGTCTTTCTGATTTCCCGTCGTTTCTTCAGCGTCGGCGAGGCGCTCGTGGCCGCCGGGCTTGTCGCGTTCCATCCTGCGCTCAGTACTACGACGCGCGGAAGCTGCATCCGCTCGGGTTCGACACGCTGATGATGATGCTCTGCCGTGTGGCTGCTGTTGCGGCTGCGGACCGATCGTCGTGTCTGCGCGGCGGCGGCCACCGGTGTCGTCACTGGGCTTCGCGATCTTCCAGCGCGGGAGCATGATGCCTGTTCTGCGCCGCAAGCCTGGTATGGCTTGCGCGGGTGATTCATCCGCGCACGGAGAGCGTTCGCGTCGCGATCGCGCATGTCGTCGGCATCGTCGTGGTCATCGCACCCTGGGCGGCTCGCAACTACGGCATCTCACGGCATCCTGATGCTCGAGTCGATGACCATGCAGCAGTTGTGGAAGGGGAACGCGAGCTATTCGAACGGGTCGGGGTATCTGGCAGAGGGTCGCAACGTCTACGACGCCGCGCCCGAGCGGCTGGTCGTCGAATGGCGGAAGCGCGACGAGACCGGTCAGTTCCGGCTGTTTTCGTGACGAAGCGCTCGCGGAAATGCGGAGCGATCCCGCGCGCGCCGCCGCGCTCATGGCGAAGAAGCTCAGTGCATTTCTGACCGCGCCGCCCAACAGCGGCCAGACCTACCCGGCGCGGTTCTTCTTTGTGTACCTGGCCTACTACGCCGTCATGGCGATCGCTGGATTCGTCGGAATCGCCGCGGCGTTCAAGCAGGCGACGCTGAAGCGCGACGTGGTCCTCATCCTGATGTATTTCGGCGGCGCTGTCCATCGTGCACGCGATCATGCTTCGTCGAGATGCGCCATCGGTGGGGCGCCGAGCCGCTGCTCGCTGGCGTTCGCGCCCGGCGGCGCGCGGGCCGCGTGGGCGCGATGGTCGCGTTAGCGGCACCAACGCCGCGGCCGAGGATCGAACAGTTTCTCGTCCGGAGCGAACCGTGGCTGCCGTTACTGATTGAATCGCCTGGTGGGCGGCGATGTATCCCGGCCTCTTCGGCGAGGACTCGCTGATGAACCTGACCGAGGCCCGCGACGGTCCCGTGTCGGTCTGGTTCACCGCCTGGTGGATCTACGTCATCCGATTCGTCACGTTTGGGACGCGAGCCATTCCGCTCCTCACGCTGTTTGGCGTGCTGACGCTCACGTTTGCGGTTCGCTACTGGGCAGCGGCCTGTTTGCCGGAGGGCGCCTCGCGAGCGCTCGCCAGGAGCCGTTCTCACGGTGGCATTTCGACGTCGCGATGCGCACACCCAGAGCGAGAACGGCTCTAGCCTCGTCGACCGCGCTTGTCACCTCATAGTGTTCCGTCGTGCATCCGATCAGCCTTGCGAGCCTCGCCAGACGTATCCGGAAGAAATGATCGCGCGCCGATCGACAGCCGCCATCGCCGCCGCCTCTCGTGGCTCTGTCTTCTTCCTGCTCCGCACCAACGTGCTGAATCAGGACGGCAACATGCTGACGCCGAAGCTGGAGCGCGATGTGCCGCTCCTCGGCGCGCACTCTGTCGCACGACGAGCTGCTCGAGCTGTTCCTGCATTCCAAAGTGTGGTATAACACATACCGATGGTGGGGATGGTCCGTCGTCTTCCCTACCAGGTAGTGCCGTGCACCGCCGGCGCGGTGTTTATCTACGTGCTTTGAGATTGTCGAACCGGCTGGCGCCGGATCGAACTGGCTTGTTTCTGAGCGGCGTCCTGTCCGGCGCCTACATGCAGCTGTTTTTCGGCGACGTGGAGAACTAACACCGTCACCGCCGCGATTGTCGCCGTGTATGTGCTCGCCTCGTGGCGGTTTCTCGCGCGCGAAGCGCCGCTGTGGATGCCGGCCGCGGCGCTCGCGACGGCTATCTGTTTTCATCTCCGAGGCTGGATGGCTGCTGCCATCCGCTCTATATCTCGCCATCGTGTCACGGTCGCGGACCGGCAATCTCCGCGAGGCGGCGCGTGGCGCCGTCGCGTGGCGGCGGCATCATCGCGCTGGTGTTTCTCGCGTTTCATCTCTACGGCCTTCCGCTGTGGCGGTTCTTTTCGAGCCACGCTGGACATGCCTTGCGCGGGACCGGCGTCTTCGCCATCGGGATGCCGCGCGAGTATTACGTCGATCAAGTGCGCCTGCTGCTCTGGTTGTGTCCCGCAGCGCTGCTGCTGCTTCCGTTCGCGATCCGGCTTCGCTCGTCGGCCGACGAGGGTTCGCGCTTTCTCGCCGTCGGCGCGGTGTCGATGCTCGGCTTTCAAGCGGTCTGGAAAGCGGCTAACGGCGTCTTCGACGATTGGAATCTGCACGCGATCGGCGGGCTGTTCATCGCGTTGTGCGTGTGGCGACATGCGGCCGCGACCGCCTCGAGCGAGAGCCATGCGACTGGCAGCGGCTATCCTGGCTCGTGGCCTGGCTCCTGAATACCTACACGTGGATCATCGCGAACCACGCGGCGGTGCGTTGACCGGGGCCGTCTCGCAGGCGATCCATCAGGCGCAGGATGCCCACAGGCAATGGGTTGCCCGACTTCATGATTGCCGACGACCGTGCGATGAATGCCGTCCGGGGACTCCGTGGAGTGGGTCAGATTGATCGCGGTTCCAAGATCGAGATACAGGAAACGCGGGTCGGAACCGAACGTCTTGCGTCAAGAAAGCGCCGAGCGACCGCTGCGCCGCGTGGCGCGCCGTGACGAACGGGGGCGATGCGACGACGATGGGCAGCCCCTGCTGAAGCACGAACCGAACCGTGTCGGCCATCGCCGCGCAGCACGCCTTCGAGGCTCCCGCGCAGCCCACATCGGCCGGTTCAGTGCGGTCGTCCCGCAGCATCTCGATGGTTCCGCCGTCAGGATCGGAGAGCCATGCGGGTCGACCCAGGATTCGCGCGGGCAGGATCGGAAGGTAGCCGGCGGTCCGAAAGACCGCGGACCGCTCGCGCGTGCGGCGGCAATCCTCGATCGTGTCATAACCGTCCACCACGGCGATCGCGTCGGGTTCGAGAAACGCGCAGGCGCGCAGCGTGCCGACGCACGAATCGGTCGCTGGACACGCGGCTGTAGCCAGGCTGACGTGACGCTGTAGCTCCCGGATTGCGAGGCCGTCCGGCCTCCTGCAGTTGGCTGAAGGATCGCAATCGCCATCGTGTCGTCGTAAACTGGTTCGTGACCGATTCGTAGGCCATGCGCTGCCGCCGACGAACGCGACGCGAATCTCGCCCGGTTGCCGTTCCGCCGCGCGCTTCGCCGCGAAATCCCCACTGATTGACGCCGAAGTACTGATCGGCACTTGTGGAGCCCGCCGGATCGAGCAGCGCGAACACCGAGGAACGCCAAGACCATCGCTTCGAGCGCGAACACGATGCACCGATGGTTCGGCCGTGTCATGGCGCGTGAGGCTCCCGCGCCGAGCGATGCGCGACGCTGGCGCCGGCGTCGACGAGACCGCCACGACGGCCAGGCGCCACCGATGCGACCAGCATGACGGCCCCGCAGCCACGCGATTTGCCGCGGGCTGGCTGTCGCCGAGCCGCAGATTGGCCATGCCGAACGCGATCACGAACGGCCAGACCAGCCGATCGTAGGCAGCGCCTCGAGCGCCAGCATCGCGATCGGGATCACCGCGAAATGAAAAGTTCCACAGGGCGCGGTCGGGCTGCTGGATCGTAGCGAACGCCGCTAGCGCCGGCAGCGTAGGCGACGGCCAGCAGGCGAAGGGAGCGATCGGCCCGCATCCAGCCCGCCGGAAGCAGCACGAACAGCGGACCGAACGCCATGAACAGCGACGCGATCGCCCGCGGCCAGCCGAGCGCATCGGTCCACGACCGCGAAATAGGCGCTGGTCAGCAGGTTGACCGACGGGTTGTTGCCGTAGCTGTAGTTGTAGAGCGTCATCGAGCGCGGTCTGGAGCGCGAACCGGACCAGCGTGGCGGTCAACGCGGCAAGCGCCGCCTGCAGCGCCGGTGTCCCACTGGCGGCGCGCGACGGCGAGCAGCGCGTAGATCCACCGAGCGGCGCTGCGGCGAACTCTTCGAGATCACGCCCAGACTGCCGACGAGCGTCGGACGGCCGAGCCGTTCCGCCATCGAGGTCAGGTCATCATCAGCGGCGCGAGCAGGCATCACCGGCCGATCCGACGTATGATCGAACACGGACTGCATCGGACCGAATCCGAACGCCGCGATCCACGCGGCGGTGCCGGCGGCCCGCGATGACAGTCCGAGCACGAGACACAAAGCGGCCGAGCGCGATCGCTCGCGGCGGCGTTGGTCAGCACGGCGTGGCTCGCCACTTCACGAGCGACGGCCCGGCAGATGTTCGATGATCGGCGCCGGCAGGAAGCCGATAGCAGTGGATCGTCGTGGCAATCGAGGGACGAACAGCTGGCGGCCAATCTTCTGATATGACGTCGCGGTCGCCGGCCACCGGCGTCCCGGCGATGGCCGCGATCGCGCCGAGCACGGCGGCGATCTGCCACGAAGCGACTTCACAGGCCGCGTCATCAGAACGCTCGAACACCGACTTCAACCAGAACACGAAAACACCGAAACAAAACTGCTACTTTCTGCAATAGCTGGTTTCGTGGCTGCATCGACTGACGACCTATTCTGAGCCGGTGGTGAATCAGTACGACAGCCGACGCTAGGCTGTCTTTCGCGACGGTCGCTGCTGATTGCAGCCTTCTCTGATCATCGTCATCTACTGCACGTCGTGGTCGCTGCACACCATCGACGCCGGTTCCGGAACCTGTGGCTGCCAAACGTGTCGATGAGCTGGCTACCGCGACATGCCTGCCGGCGTCGCCGGATTTCCCGTATCAGTGGCGGATGCTGGGCAGCTACGTGGTGTTTCCTCGGCGAAGCGCGCGACCGGGTTGGCCGGCGCACCAGGTCGATCTGGTCGTGAAGACGCAGCGCTCTCATCACGTCCACAATCGATGCTGTTCCTCTTCAGCCGGTGTTACACCAGCGAGTCGGGCGCGTATGGCGTGATCGGCTTCTACCTGCTGCTCACCGTCGCCGGTTTCATCGGCGAGCAGTATCGAATCTATTTCACCAACGATTACTGTGATGGTGGCGTGCTGGTTTGGCGCGCGGTCTACCTGATCCGCGCCGAGCGCCTACCTGCCGGCGGCGCTGCTGACCTTCGTCGGGGCCTGGGCCAAGGAGACGATGCTGCTCGTCGCTCATCCTGCTGGCCTTCGAGGCGATCCGGTCCTGACGCGCGCGTCGCGCTGGTGGTGACGATGATCGCCTTCGCCGGTGCCGCAGATTGTGCTTCGCATCGATGTACCCGGGCGCCGTTCGTGAAGTGGGCCTGGTGGGACATGGTGTTCGCGAACGTGCCGTTCCCGCAGCGGTCGATCTACGAGTTCAGCCTCACGATCAAGAACAACACCATCAAAGTGGCGCTGTTCTACACAACGTGTTCCTGGATCTGGGCCGCCTGGCGGGCGCTGACGATCGAGGATCGGTTCGCCAGGCAACCTGGCGCGCGACCGGGCTCGCGTATCTGATGCTGGCCTACTCCTGTGATTTACATTCGCGAGCTCCGGCACTTCCTCCCGCTCGCCATCGTCAGTGTGCCGCTGGCGGTCAATGCGATTGAACAGCGGTCGGCCGCCGCGCCCTGGCTCGCCAGCGCGTCGAGTGCCGCAGCGACGATCGACACCGCGACGAATGCCGAACACGAACGGCTGCATGGTCATCGAGTAGCGCGCGTTGATGAGCATGAAGCAGATCGTCAGTGGGACGTAGACAATCGGTGCGAGCATCAGGAACACGCCGGAAGCCGCGCGCCTCGAGCCAGCCACACACCGGCGATGAGCAGCGCAGAAAAACTCAGGGATACGATCACGTCCGATGCCGTACTACACGGCGCTGGCGCCGCTGAATTGATACGCCGTGCGCTTGTCCTCGACTGCCGGCAATGATGAACACACGCGAACCGCGCGTCCGGCCGACGCGACCAGATACGCCCACCGAGATCGCGGCGAATGTGCGTCACAGCGCGAGAGTGAAGTGACATACGCCGCAACTCGTGCGGCAGGCGGCGGCTGGTGACACGATCGCACGGCCACGTTGATAACGGTCTGGCAGCGCTCTGGCTCTTGCGCGAGCCCTCGACGTCGCTGCTGCTCGCGCAATCCGGCGAGTGGGCGCGACCGGCTTCAGCGCAGCATGCGAGATCTTCGAGTCGACGATCGGCGTCCTCGAGCGCGCAGATCGGTGATCTTGCCGCTCCATCGGCGGTCGACGGTGAGCGTCGAGCCGTCCACGAACTGGATTCGACCTTCGGTGTCGTCGAACGAGATCTTCGAGACCGGATCGGCTTCACGCTCGCGGCGCGCTTTGTCGTCGACGATCAACGCCGCCGCGTGGCGGAGATCGCGCCTCGGTTACGCGGCCGTCATGATCGAAATCCGCGCTCGCCCGGATCGAGCGGACTCCGCCAGGCCAGGTGCCGGAGCATGCGGACGACGTCGAACACGTCCAGCGCATGATCAGCTCGACCGTCGAGGTCGCCAACGGTGGTCGCGGCTCCGACGACGATCGTCCGTTGTCGCCCGTGGAATGCGGCGGGGTCTCGAAGCAGTAGTCAACCGCGGTCGGCGACGGTTGAGCCGGCACCCAGCGCCGTGACATCGCCGTTCTTGCCGACGGTCGCGTGCACCGCGCTGCGGCGCCCGGTCGCGATTGTCCAGCATATCGAGGTCTGCCTGCTCGCGGCCGCTGGCCGTAGCAATCGAACGTTTCACCGGTGATTGACGAGCGGAAGTTCGTCGATGCTCGTGTAATCGACAGGCGGGAATTCGAACGCCGCGCGCGGATTGTAGAGCCAGCTTCTCGCGATAGCGGTCCCGTCTGCAGCGTGCCGAACCACAGCTGCACGCCGCCATGCGTGCTTGCCGGAATGAACAAGCCGGTAAAGCGGTAGTTGCGAACGATCCACGGCACTGCGCCGACTGCGAAGATCGTCAGGAACACCACCATGCGCCTGAGCGAACCGGGCAGGCGAGCGCGGAACAGCAGATACCCGGCCGCGATGAACGGCGGCAGGAGGATCAGGTTCGGCCGAAACTGATACGCCGCCGAAGCGAGCAGCCCCGCCAGCCGCGACGTAGGCGGTCCGCTGCAGCCAGTTCTCCTGCTGCAGGCACAGCACGCGTCGCGACGACGAGGACCGTGCACATCGGCGTCGGACGCCTGCGTCGACGCGTACGACGGTGTTGAACGACAGAAGCCCGACGAGGACGGCCGCCATCACCGCGATGCGTTCGCTCATCTCGCGCCGGACGATGTGGATAGAGCATCAGCGGGATCGACGCGTTGAATATCGCCTGCGCGCTCAGCGCGAACGCCGGATGATTGCCGAACAGCCAGTAGAAGAAGGCGAGAAAGTACGCGTAGCCCCACACCAGATGCACCGTGGGAACGGCGCGCCGCTGCGCGAGCGTCGATCGAGATCGCGTCGTAGCCATCGATCCCTTTCCATCCCCACGGCAGCGGCGTCCAGATGAAGATGAAGAACAGTCCCAGAACCAGGCTGGCGGCGCACGCGACGTAGACCGTGGCGCGGCGCTCGAGCGCCGCGTCGATGGCACGCCATCAGTTCAAGTCGATCATACGGTTGTCGCCTGAGATGCACACGGCGTTCACGGCGATCGACGCGGTGATTGTGTCAGCTATCTCGCCGCGCTGGCGGCGGTCGGATGTATTTTCGCGCCGGCAGACGACGATCGACGATTTCTTCGTCGCGCGTCGGTCGATGGCCTGGCTGCCGGTCGGACTCTCGCTGATGGCCGCGCTCAACAGCGGCATCGACTACCTGATGCAGCCGTCGGCGACGATCCGCTTCGGCGTCGTCGCTGCTCGCCGGCACCAGTCGTGGATCATCATCTATCCCGTGGGTCACGCGCGTCACGCTGCCGTTCTATCGCCGCCTGAACTGCATCACCGCGTACGAGTTCCTCGAGGCGCGCTTCGACGCCCGCGTGTCGGATGCTCGCAGCGGCGATCTTCGTGGTCTGGCGCGTCGGATGGATGGCCACCGCGATGCTACGTGCCGTGCCTAGCGATCGACGCCGCCACCGGCGGCCAGGTCGATCTCGCGGCTGACGATTCCGGTGCTCGGCGTGATCGTCACGCTCATACACGATGCTCGGCGGCATCAGCGCGGTCATCTGGAACGACGTCATCCAGTTCTGCATCATGTTCGGCGGCCTCGGCGCCACCGTGTGGATTGCGCTGCACGCAACGTGCCGGGCGGCCTCTCGCGAGATCTGGACGGCCGCGGCAGCAGGCGGGCAAGTTGATCGCTTGCCGCGCGCCGGCGACGGATGTCGACAGGGCGTGGTGGAGCACGTGCGCTACTTCTTCATGCAGCCGATCACGCTGCCATCGCTCGTCGTCACGATGGTCCTCGGCCGCATGGCCAGCTACACGAGCGACCAGGTGATGGTGCAGCGCTTCCAGACGACGCGAGTCGATGGAGGACTCGCGGCGGGCGCTTCGTGATCAACGCGGCGGGCGACGCGCTGTGGATGTTCGGGCTGTCGTTCGTCGGGCTCGCGCTCTTCGCCTATTTCGCGCACCATCACGCTGCCGCCGGAGTTTGCGACCGACAAGATCCTGCCGCTACTTCATGTCGCAGGCGTTTCCGGCCGGCGCCGTCGGCCTGGTGATTGCCGCGATTCTGGCCGCGTCGCTGTCGAGCATCGATTCGGCGATCAACTCGTGCACGTCGGTGATCATCGTGGACTTCTACAACCGCTTCAGGGCCAGCCAGTGGAGACGCCGACCAGGTCCGCATGTCGCGCATCGCCACGCGTCGTGCTCGGGCTCGTCGGGACTGTCCTGGCCATGAACGTCTCGCCGCATCGGCAGCTTGCTCGAGATCGCCAACAAGCTGATCAACGCGTTCAGCGGTCCGCTGTTCGGCATCTATCTGCTGGCGATGTTCAGCCGCGCGCGCGACGAGCGCGGCGGTGCTCGCCGGCGGCGCTGGCCGGCACCTGCGGTCAGCTACTACGTCGCCTACCACACGTCGATCAGCTTTCTGTGGCCGTCGGCGTTCGGTCTGGCGCGCGGCGACCATCGCTGACCGCGCGCCATGGTCGCGCGCATCGCGGCCGCCTCGCTGGTGCTGCAACACGACGCGACACGGCGCTCACCCTGACCGTGGACACGCGGTCATGCGATGAAGTCGGATCGCCGCACGTTCCTGAAGGTCGCCGCCGGCGGCGCGGTCGGCGCCGCGGCCGCTGGATCGGCGGCGCTATATCGATCACCGCGCGCGCGCGAGAGATCTACGTCCGCTTGATGCGGCCGCGGGTCGATCCGCGCGATTGCCGACCCGCCAGGGACGGAGGTGCTCTACAACGGCATCCGGCTGCCGAGCCCGTGGCCGCCGTTCCGCCGCGCAGCCTCGAACGCGAGACTCGAGTTTCCGCCCTATCTCGCAGAAGCCGCCGGCCGTCATTCCGATCGACGTCGGACGCCAGCTGTTCGTCGACGACTTTCTGATCGAAGAGTCGAACCTCGATCGCTCGTATCACTCGGCGTCACGTACATCGACGGCAATCCGGTGCTGGCGCCGGCAACCGGGTGGGACGAGCGCGACGAGCGCCGCCGCGCTGACGGGCCGCCGGCACGGCCGACGGCGATGCCGTTCAGCGACGGCGTGTGGTTCGATCCGGCCGACCGCCGATTCAAGATCTGGTACACGGCCGGCTACGGCCGCGTGACCTGCTCACGCGGAGTCGACCGACGGCACTCGAGTGGGTGCGCCGCCGCTCGACGTCGATACCCGGCACCAACATCGTCCTCGAAGAAGTCCGGGACTCCAGCACCGTCTGGCTCGATCTCGACGAGCCCAATCCGCGGCTTCGCTACAAGATGGTGCTGTTCCTCACAGAACATCCGGCATCTCCGCCAGTTCGTCGTCGCCGGATGGGATTCACTGGACGCCGGCCGGCGCTGGCCGGTCCGTCGGGCGACCGGACCACGCTGTTCTACAACCCGTTCCGCAAGATGTGGGTTGTACAGCCTGCGCGACCATCGCGACACACGAAGCTATCTTCGGCCGCCACCGGCGCTACGTCGAGTCCGGAACTTCTGCTCGCTCACGCGCATGGACCAGCGACGAGGCGGTTGCGTGGATCGCCGCCGGACGATCTCGATCGGCCGCGGGTCGACATCGGGTCTCGACCTCTCGAGTTGCACAACCTGGACTGTGTCGCGTACGAGAGCCTGATGCTCGGCACTGTTCTCGATATGCTACGGCGACCTGAGCGATCGGCAAGAAACTCCAATCACATTCAGGTCGGATTCAGCCGTGACGGGTTTCATTGGGCGCGTCCGTCACGCGATCCGTTCATCGACGTCTCGGAGCGCGCCCGGCGACTGGAACTGGGCCAACGTGCAATCGGCGCGGCGGTTGCTGTCTCGTCGTCGGCGACCGCTCGTACTTCTGCACGTCAGCGGCCGAGCGGGCAGTCCGCGGACTCGTCAGTCCCGGCGCTTGCTCGACTGGTCTGGCGACGCTGCGTCGCGATAGGTTCGCATCGCTCGATGATCGCGGATCGTCTTCCGCGCATCGCCGGGCTTGGCACCGCGAAACGCGCGCCGTGACGACGCGGACGGTCCGATTTACCGGCGGACATCTTTTCGTCAATGCGGCAGATAGACGGCGGCAGAGCTGCGCGCTGAGGTCGCTCGACGCAGACGCGCGAGATTGTCGAGACCCTTTTCTGCGGCGCGCTGCGCGCCGGTGACCAGCAGACAGCGCCCGCGCCGAGGTCACGTGGCCGGGCGTGTCAGATCGGCGATCCTGGCCGGCCAGCCGGTGCGATTCCGTTTCTATCTTCGCGACGGCCGTTTATATGCCTTTTGGGTGGCGCTCACTCCGCGCGGCTCGAGTCGCGGATATGTGGCCGCCAGGCGGTCCGATTTCCGGACCAGGATGGATGTCGACTAGCCGGTGCCGCCGCGTGTGAAACGACTGGCAGTCCACGCGCTGCCGATCGCCGCCGGTGCTCGGCGCCATCGCGACATCTGACGCCGGCGCCACCGAGCGACGATCGCGATACGTATCAGAAGGTCGGCCACCACGTCCTGATTCGCAACTGCTCCAACATTTCATTGCTTTCGCCTGCTGGTGGCTGTGGCGCTCAGAGTCACTTCCGGGGCCGTCACTGGTGAAGTGGAAGGCGTACGCCGTGCCTGGCGAATGCGGCCGCACGCGCTCCGCGGTTGGGCACTTTTGCCTGCTGCTGGGATTGTCAGCGCCGGCAGCGTTGCGGCCAGCTGGATTTCCGCGCTCGGGTCCGGCTCGCTGTATTCGCTCTTTGATTCGTACACGTCCGATCCGCTGATGTACCTGATCGGCCCGCTCGTGGCGATTGCGCGTGTGGCAGGGCCGAGGTTGGCCGGGCCTGCGTGATCAGCGGTATTGGCGTCTTCGCCAAGGAGTTCGCCGCCGCGCCGCTCTGGATAGTTCTCACGATCGTGGCCGCTCTGGAGCGCAACTGGCGGTTGGCGTCTCGTCTGCTGGCGGCTGCCGTCGCAGGGTCGCTGATCTGGGTGTTCATGCAGCTAGGACTGCGGGTGATGCTGAACTACACGAATGGCGCCACCGCCTCGTCGAACCTGCTGCACGGGGCGTATCTGGCGCTGTGGCTACGGAATGTCGGCGCCGTCAATGCGCTGAAGTATCTGTTCACTCACGTTCGGTGCGCTCTACCTGCTGCTGCCGGCTGGGCTCGCGAGCGATCGCATGAGCCTGCACCTGATGCTGGCATCTCCTGCCGGCTGTCGCGGCGTTCATGTACGTCCAGCAGCCTGAACGCGCGCTCTGGAATTTTCACTTCATCGTCATCCCGATCGCTGTCCGGGTGCTGCAGGAATTGCCGGAGTGGGCGATGCGGCTGTTTGCCGGCGGCCTTCGGCGTCGCGCAATCTGCGATTCGCCGCGCAGCTGCCGCTGAGGACGACGGCAAAGGGGGCGCTGGCTGTATCGGTTGCGATCGCATGTGGGGCCGTGGTGGTGTGGTGGTCGAGAGGATCGGAACAACGGCTCACTCCGCCGGCGCCGGCACTGCCATGACGATCTCGCGTGGCGGTCGGGTGGCCAAACGAGGCGCGTCGGTTGTAGTGTCCGTTCTGCTCGCCTTGGAAGGCCAGGACCAGCACTCAGCGGATGATGGGTTGGTAGGTGATGGTGATCTCGAGCGTGACGCCTGACGCCAGCGTCATTTCGGCCGGCGACGCAACGGAGGCCGATCGCGCATGAGCGCAGCACTTGCGGTTTGACGCGATAACGACCAGGCGCCGCGTCGGTAAAGGTCTGCGGTCCCTTTGCCCGTCGCGGCGTGCCATCGGGAGAGATCAGATCGTAGGTGGCATCCGGACTGTTCGTCTGGACTCGGACCGTGCCAGTTGGACCAGCGACAGCCTGCTGAATGGCCAGCAATTCGATGTCGAACAAGAGCGCCGCGCGCGGCATGGAGTTCGGGGTACGCGAGACTGGCGGGCATCCAGACGCGCGTCTTTTCGCCGACCACCATGCGTTGCAGCGCTTCGCCCAAACCCGGCATGACGCGATCGACGTCCACGCTGAGCGGCTCGTTGCGCGCCACGCTGTCGTCGTAAATGGTCGCGCCGACGTCGTCCACTCGGTGTAGTGAATCGTGACCGTGCTCGTCGGCTTTGGATGGTCGGTGCCGGTGCCTCGGTCGCAGCACCTTGAACGCGAGGCCGCTCGAGGTCCGCGTCGCATCAGCGGGCGGATTGCCAACCTCACCTCGTTCCGGCCAGCGGCGGCGGCGGCGCGATCGTCAGGAGCTCGACGTCGTATACCTGCGTGCCCGTTGCCCATTCGTGGCACATCGACGCGGGAATCCAGAGCCGGCGTTTCTCGCCGGCGGTCATCAGCTGGATGCCGGCCGACAGCCCTTCCATCAACTGCCCGGGCATCCAGGTGGCCGGATTCCCGCGCGCCCGCGAATCGTCGATCGTCGTCCCGTCCGACTCCCAGGCGGTGTAATGGACGGTGACGATGCTGGTCGGTCCGGGATGGGAATCACCGGTGCCGGGTGCGATCGTCTTGGACAGGAGCACGCGCGTCGGATCCCGTTTCGCCGGCGTCTTGATCGCGTCCGCGGGCGGCGCTGTGAGATCGGCGGGCGGCGCGATCTGCCGCACGTGGAGCGACGAGGGCATGAGTGAGATCATTGTAGGACCAAAATGTGCGGCATTTGCTGGTGAGCTGAGGTTCGACGGGCGGGCGCCGCGAGAGGCGGATGTCGTCGCGATGCGCGACCGCTTGATCCATCGCGGTCCCGACAGCGACGGCGTCTACGTCTCGCCGAGCGGCGGCGCCGGACTGGGATTCCGGCGGCTGCGCATCATCGATCTCTCACGCAACGCCAGCCAGCCGATGACAAACGAAGACGGGTCGATCTGGCTGGTGTTCAATGGCGAGGTCTACAGCTTCAAGGATCTGCGCACCGGACTCGAGGCGCGCGGCCATCGCTTCCGATCGCAGAGCGACTCGGAAACGATCATCCATCTGTACGAAGAGAAGGGTGCGGAAGCGATCGACGAGCTGGACGGCATGTTCGGGTTGGCGATCTGGGACGAGCGCAGCCGTCGGCTGACGATTGCCGGCGATCGCGCGGGAAGAAGCCGCTGTTCCGCTACCGATCCGATCGGTTGTTCGCGTTTGCCTCGGAGATCAAAGGCGTTCTTCGGCCACCCCGACATCGCTATCGAGGCTGAACCCCGAGGCGGTGCCCTCGCTACTTCATCCACGGCTACGTTCCCGGTCCGGAGACGCTGTATCGGCGCGTCGAGCAGGTCGGAGCCGGGGCGCGTGATGACGATCGAGGCCGACGGCCGCACGACATCGCGGAAGTCACTGGCAGATTCGCTTCCCGGACGCTGGCGCGGTGCCGCCGATCGATCGCCGCGACGCGGCCGATGGCGTCCGCAGTCGCGTGACCGCGCGCCGTCGAACGGCGCCTGGTCAGCGACGTGCCGCTCGGTGCGTTCCTGAGCGGCGGCATCGACTCCACGATCGTCGTCGGTGTCATGAGCCAGCTGACCTCGGCGCCGGTCAAGACGTTCAGCATCGGCTTCGAGGGCGACGCGGCGTACGACGAGACGGCGTACGCGCGCATGGCCGCGGAACGGTTCAAGACCGAGCACACCGAATTCCGCGTGGCGCCGTCGGCGCTCGATCTGATCGACACCCTGATCTGGCATCACGACGGTCCGTTCGGGGATTCGTCAGCCGTGCCGACCTACATCGTGTCGAAGCTGGCACGCGAACACGTGACCGTGGTCCTGACCGGCGACGGCGGCGACGAGGTGTTCGCCGGCTACCGGCGGTTCGCGGCCGCGCTGATGTCCGAACGTCTGCCGTCGCCCGCCATTCATGCGGCGCGCGTGCTGTCGTCGGCGCTGCCGGCGTCGCGGCACGATCGGACGTGGTGGGCGAGCGCACGGCGGTTTCGTGCGAGGCCGCCGCCGATCCGGTGGACCTGCGCGTCACCCGGTGGATGGCGTCTTTCTTCGACGATCTCGACGCCGCTGCTGCGGCCCGAGTTCCGCGCTGTGCTGGGGCCGGTCGACAAGCTGGCGTATCTGGCCGCCGAACAGGATCGGATGCGCGGCCTCTCGACGCTGAGCCGTTTGCTGCACGCGAATTTCGTGTCGTATCTGCCTGACGATCTGCTGGTGAAGGCCGATCGCTGCACGATGGCCAATTCGCTCGAGGCGCGCTCGCCGTTCCTCGACCGCGAGCTGATCGAGTTCGCCGCGCGGCTGCCCGACGACATCGAAGCTGCGCGGCCAGCACACGAAAGTGATCCTGCGCGAAGCGTTCGCCGATCTGCTGCCGCCGGCCATCAATCGCCGCGGCAAGATGGGGTTTGGCGTGCCAGTCGGCGCGTGGTTCCGTGGTCAGCTTCGCGACTACGTGCGAGACCTGCTGTTGGCGCCGAACGCGCGCTACCGCGACATGTTGTCCGGACCGTTCGTCGAGACCCTGGTTCGCGATCACCTGTCCGGTAAGCGCCACGTCGGCCCGCAGTTGTGGACGCTCATCTGCTTCGAAGAATGGCTGCGACTGCTGCCGGCGTGGACGCGATCCCCGTCTGCGCAGGCGGTCCCCGCCGTGCACTGATCAGCGCCCCCGCCGCGATCGCCGCCATCGCGATCGCCGTCACTGCGACCTGCCATCGCGTCCGCCGCGTCCACGCGGGCGTGGCGTCGAGCAGCGTCGATCCCGCCAGGCCCGTCATCAGCCCGAACTGAATCAGGAATGGGAACGCTGTTTCACTGAACGCCAGCGGTCTGCCCACGGCCAGCGCCGCGACGTAGAATGCGACGCCGCCGGCGGCGCCCCACGATCGCGCGTCGCGGGAGTCGCGGGTCAATGCGCGCGCCGCCCGCAGGAAGCCCGCGCCGATCCAGATCGCCCACAGCGCGAGCCCCACCAGTCCAGAGCTCCACGCCGATGGCCAGCAGGTTGTGGCTGCCGAGGGCGCCGCCGTGCCACGCGATCGACGCCGGGTAGAAGAGCGGCGTCGTGGTTCGGTCGCGGCCGATCCCGATGCCGAACCACGGCCTCGATGCGGTGGCGCGCACCGACGCCGCGATCAACGGCCGCGTCCGGCTCAGTGCGGATGGGATCTGAGGCGATCGAACTGCGGCGAGCATCACACCGGCGAACAACGCGATGCTCGCGGCTGCCCATACCAGTCGCGCGCGGCCGCGTGGCTCGTGCCGACATCCCGACCGCGAGGCACGCCACGAGTCCGCACGCCGCCGCCAACGCTCGCCAGTCGAGCGCTGAGCCGCGGCCGAAGGCGAAGCGAGGGCGCCGCAGCCGCCGGCCGCGAGCGCCGCAGGCAGATCGATCGAAAGTTCGGGCCGCACCCGAAGATCCGCACCGTCGCCGCGGCCAACGCGGAAGCCGAGCAGGAAGCGCACGGCGCTGGCGATGCCTTCGGGCTCGAAATCCACGCCCACGATCGATCCCGCGACCAGCGCGCAGAACAGCCATCCGGCCAGCGGCGCGGCGACGCGCGGTCCGCTCCGGTCCGGCATGCCGCGCAGCACCCAGCCGGCGATGAATGCTGCGGCGATCGCATCCGCGTGGCCGAGCGGAGCCAGCGCGGCCACCAGGAGCAAGCCCTTCGGCGGAGACGCCAGCGCGATCGCAAAGGTGAAGACGGCGATGACCCTGTCCAGCGAAATGGCGACCTCGCGGACTATGATAGCGGCTGCAATGGAGCACGCCTTCACGGTCGGCGTCGAGGAGAATTCCAGATCGTCGATCCCCACACGTGGGAGCTGCGATCGCACGTGCAGGAGCTCCTGGCGTCGAGCGCGCCCGCCTTCGGCGACCACATCAAGCGCGAGATGCACCAGTCGATCGTCGAAGTCGGCACGAAGATCTGCGGGTCGATCGAAGAGCTGGCGACGGAGATCATTCGCACGCGCCGCGATCTCGCCGATGCCGCGGAGCGCGTCGGTCTTCGGATTGCCGCCGCCGGGACGCATCCGTTTTCCAACTGGGTGGATCAGGCGATTTCGCCCGGCGAGCGCTACGAGAACATCGTCGAAGAGCTGCAGATGCTGGCGCGCTCGTTGCTGATCTTCGGCCTGCACGTCCACGTCGCCGTGCCCGATCGATCGACGATGATCGCGCTGATGAACGAGGCGCGGTAGCTTCCTGCCGCACCTGCTGGCGCTGTCGACGAGCTCCCCGTTCTGGATCGGGGCGCGACACCGGGCTGAAGTCGTTCCGCACGACCGTCTTTCGTCGTTTTCCGCGCACCGGGATTCCCGATCACTTGAACTCGTGGGCCGAATACGAGCACTACGTCGACTTGCTCGTCAGAGCTGCACTGCATCGACAACGGCAAGAAGATCTGGTGGGATCTGCGGCCGCAGCCCACGTTCGGCACGCTGGAATTCCGCATCTGCGACGTGCCGACCTCGCCCCACGCGTCGATCGCCATCGCCGCGCTCGCCCAGGCGATCGTGGTCAAGCTGTATCGTCTCCGCGAACGGAATCTCGGATTTCGCCGCTACCACCGCGCGCTGATCGAGGAAAACAAATGGCGCGCGGCCGCGCTGGGGCATCGACGGCAAGCTGATCGACTTCGGCAAGCGCGTCGAAGTGCCGATGCGCGATCTCGCGCTGGAGCTCATGGAGTTCGTCGACGATGTGGTGGACGAGCTGGGCAGCCGTCGCGAGATCGAATACGTGCGGAAGATCGTGACCGAAGGCACGAGCGCCGAGCGGCAGCTCGAGGTCTACCGCCAAACCGGCGACCTGCGCGCCGTCGTGCAGGCGCTCGTCGACGAAACACGCCAGGGCGTGGAGCAATCCAGCCAAGACCGTATCGACTCTCATGAAGATCGGACTTCTCTGCGGCCGCGAGTACGCGTTTCCTCCGGCCTTCCTCGATCGCGTCAACACGCTCGGCCGCCCGCACGGCATCACGGCGGAGTTCGTCGAAGCTGACGGGCACGAAGATGGGGAGCCGTCCGGCTACCGCGTCATCGTCGATCGCATCTCGCACGAGGTGGAGTACTTCCGCGCCTACCTGAAGCACGCGGTGCTCGAGGGGCACCTACGTCATCAACAACCCGTTCTGGTGGACCGCCGACGACAAGTTCTTCAACTACTCCGTGGCCCAGCGGCTTGGCGTCGCCGGTGCCGAAAACCGTCGTCCTGCCGCAGAAGGCGTATCCGGCGGACATCGATCTCACGCCGGAGTCTCTCCACAACCTCGGATATCCCATCGATTGGGACGGACTGCTCGACTACGTCGGCCGTCCCGCGATCCTGAAACCGTACTCGGGCGGCGGCTGGAAGCATGTCTACAAAGTCAACGACAAGGACGACCTCATTCGCGCCTACGACGGGACCGCGCCGTACTGCATGACGCTGCAGGGAGTTCATCCACTTCGACCAGTAAGTCCGCTGCTTCCACGTTCGGCAAGTCCGACATCGTGCCGGTGCGCCACGATCCGCACCAGCGCCGCTATCTGGTCGATCACACTACCTGTCCGCGGACCTCGGCGCCCGGATCGTCCGGGATGCGACGACGCTGAATAATGCGCTGGGGTACGAGATGAACACGATCGAGTTCGCCGTCCAGGACGGCGTGCCCTACGCGATCGATTTCCTGAACCCCGCGCCGGACTTCGAGCGCGACCGCATCACGCCGCATTACTTCGAGATGGCGGTGCAGAAGATGGCGGATCTCGTGATCGACCGCGCGCTGCGCGGCACCGCGCAGAACTCGTGGCCGCGATGGGCCGACGATGGTCGGCCTCGGGCGCAACGGCCCGGTCTAGTCGCTGCTTTGAACGCGATTTCCCATTGGAACTCGTTGCTGGAAGGCGCCGACGGCGGGCGGCTGTGCGCATCGCTCGCCGCCGAGATGCGCGCCCGTCGCCTGCGCTTCGGTGATCGCGTCCTCTGTCCGTTCCTGCGACCGTTCTTCCTGACCGCCGCCGACGAGGCGCGGGTGAAAGCGGTTGTCGAACAGTTGTGGAACTTCGGCGAACGCGTCGCACGATCGGCCATCGACAACCAGGCGATGCTGTCGGACCTCGGTCTGACCGAAGCCGAGATCCGCCTCGTCCGCATCGAGCCCGGGTACGAGACGGCGAGCACCGCGGCCCGCGCGGACGCCTTCATCCAGCCCGATTCGCTCCAGTTTGCGGAGTACAACGGCGAGTCGCCCGCGGGCGCCGCGTATAGTCAGGGGCTTGCGGCGCTGTTCGCCGAGCAGCCGATCATGGCGCGCTTTCGCGAGCGATTCGCTGCGCGTCTCTTTACACCGGTCGAGCGGACTCTCGACGCGCTTGCTCGAGAGCTACCGCGAATGGGGTGGCGCCGCCTCGCCGCCGCGGATTGCGATCGTCGACTGGCGCGAGGTGCCGACCTACAGCGAGTTCGAAATCATCCGCGATACGTTCGTGGCCGCGGGCATCCCGACGACCATTTGCGATCCGCGCGACCTCGACTACCGCCCCTCGAAGCAGCTGTTCGCGAATGGCGAGCGCATCGACCTGGTCTATCGACGCGTGCTCATCAACGACATCCTCGCCCGCGAGTCCGACTGCCGCGCACTGCTCGACGCCTACGCCGACCGCGCGGTCTGCGTCGCCAACACGCTGCGCTGCAAGATTCCCACAAGAAAGCCTTCTTCGCGGTGCTGACCGATCCGCGGCACGCCGCGCTTGTTCAACAGCGACGAGCAGGCGCTGATCCGTCGTCATATTCCATGGACGGTCCTGGTGGAGGAGCGGCGCGTATCGCGCGACGGCGAGTCGTTCGACCTCATTCCCTACTTGCGAAACCGCCGCGACACCCTCGTCATCAAACCCAACGACGAGTACGGCGGAACCGGCGTCACGCTCGGCTGGGAGACCGACGAGCGCGAGTGGGATGAAGCAATCGCGCGCGCCCTGCGAGAGCGCGTTCGCGGCTGGGTGGCGCAGGAGCGGATCGCCGTACGGCGCGAGGCATTCCCGATTTGCGAAAGCGGCGGCGTCGTCATGCGCGACATGCTCGTCGACCTGGCGCCGTATGTGTTCCCGCGGCAGGTTCGCGGGTTTCCTGACGCGTCTGAGCGCGACCGGCCTTGCGAACGTGACATCAGGCGGCGGTCAGGTTCCAGCCTTCGTCGTGACCGACGTACAATCAAGCTGACGATGCTGTTTGGTCCCGCCGGTGCGGAACTTGAGCCCGGCGCGCGCAACGCCGTCGAGGTCTGTCTCGGTATTCGACCCGACGAACGCGTGGCGCTCATTGCCGACGAGGCGAGCGGCGAGGTGGCGGCCAGCCTGGCCGCGGCGCTGGATCAGCGTTGGCGCGCCGTGGGACGGCGTGTTGATCGAGCAGGTGGCGGACCGGCCGCTCGGGGCGCCCCTCCTGCCGTGCTTCGACGCGCTCGAGCACGCCGATGCCGGCATTCTCTGCATTCAACCGCGCCAGGGCAGAGCTCGGCGCCCGGATGGAGATCGTCTCGCTGGTCGAGCGTCGAGGCATGCGCTACGCGCACATGGTCGGCAGTGACGTCGCAGATCATGCGCCAGGGAATGCGGGCCGATTACAAACTCGTGGACGAGCTGAGTCAGCGCCTGTGCGAGCGCATGCATACCGCGCGAAGTCTGCGCGTCACCTCTCAGGGCGGCACCTCGCTGACGGCGACGTTCGATCCGAGCTCACGTGGGTGAAGACGAGTGGCCTGATCAACCGGCGCTACTGGTCGAATCTGCCTGCCGGCAGAAGTCTTCACGACGCCGGCGAGCGTGGACGGCGTCTTCGTGTGCGACGGGACCGCGGGCGACTACTTCGGTCCGAAGTGCGGCGACCTGAGCGCCACGCCGCTCCGGCTCGAGATCGCCGGCGGACGCTTGCAGGCCGCGAGCTGCGCGCGCGCCGATCTGGAGCGCGAGTTCTGGGACGTATTGCCACACCGACGAGCACAGCGATCGGGTCGGCGAGCTCGCGTTCGGCACCAACATCGCGCTAAATGAAATGATCGGCGTCCTTCTGCAGGACGAAAAGATCCCCGGCGTGCACCTGGCGTTCGGCGATCCGCTACGGGAGCCAGACCGGCGCACCCTGGAAATCGCGCACCCACATCGACGTGCTCACGCGCGTGTGCGACGTGTGGATCGACGACGAGCAGGTGATTGGCCGCGGACGCTATCTGATGGATCGCTTTGGGCTGTAACGAGCGGTCCTTCGTCCTTGGGCCTTCGTTCTTGGTCCGTCCAGGTCCTTGGTCCCAGGTCCGAATCTCGTCGTATTGGGATTGAGTCATGCGGACCTAGCACCAGGACCACGGACGGACCACGGACCACGGACGGACTAAGCACCAAGAACAAAGGACCAAGAACCTGTCAGATGTTCGCTAGATATTCCTGCATCTGATGCCTCCAGTACGGCCAGTCGTGGCCGCCGAGCGGACCCCAGTCATCCAGATGATGCGCGATGCCGCGGCCGGCGAGGATGCGCGACAGTCGGTAGGATTCCTGCGGGTGCTCCCACGGTCCGGTGCCGGTGGCGATGTGAATCTCGCAGCTCGCCAGGTGACCGAGCAGCCACGGATCCGAGGCGTTGGCGAGATAGTCGACCGGGTTGTTGAAGTAGAAGTTGTCGTCGTACAAGCCGCCCATGAAGCGCTTCATGTCGTAGACACCCGACAATGCGTAGCAGCGTTTCACGACGTCCGGGTATTTGAAGAGGCGTGTTCGCTGCGTGATATGCCCCCAGCGACGCGCCCATCGTCCATACCCCGATGTCGCCCGGATTGACAATGGTGGCGGATGAACGGGATCACCTCGTGGCGGATGTAGGCGTCGTCACTGGTGCTGCATCCAGCTGCGATGCAGCGGGTGGGCGCCGCCGTTGCCGTACGAGTCGCCGTTGTTCGTGTTGACGCAAAACGTTTTGACGCGGCCGGCCTCGATCGGTCCGGCAATCGTGCCGATCAGGCTCTGGCGTTCGTATTCACCCTCGTCGCCGCCGGTCGTGGGAAACATCAGCAGCGGCGGGCCCCAGTGGCCGTGCACGACAACGCCCATCTCGCGTCCGAGACGATGAGAATACCAGCGGTGAACTTCGCGGCGCATGATGAGAGAGTGGAGCGCGAGGCTTCAGCCGGTGGAGCGCGAGGCTCAGCCGAGCGTCAGTATACGTGCGGACCATTCTCTGTATCGCGACCTACCTGAAGGGCGAAGCGTTCCTGCGCGAATGTCGCGCGCAAGGGTGCCGAGTCCTGCTGCTGACCGCCGACACGCTGACCGACGCGGCGTGGCCGCGCGAGTCGATCGACGAGATCCACGCCGTCCGCCGCGACGCCGGCGATGCGGAGTACCGCCGCGCCGTCGACGCCATCGCCCGACGCCATGCGCTCGACGGCCTCGCGGCGCTCGACGACTTCGATGTCGAAACGGCGGCGATGCTGCGGGAACATCTGCAGATGCCCGGCATCGGCCGGACCACGGCCAGCCGCTTTCGAGACAAGCTCGCGATGCGCGTCGCGGCGCGCAACGCCGGGCTTGGCGTGCCGGACTTCACGGCGGTGTTCAACGATCAGGCGGTGGCCGACTGGGCGGAGCGTGTGCCGCCGCCCTGGGTGCTGAAGCCGCGGTCGTTCGCGGCTGCCATCGGGATCAAGAAGATTGCGAGTCGTGAAGAACTGTGGCGCGCACTCGAGGCGGCCGGCGACAAGCGGGCCGAGTGCGTCCTCGAACGGTTCGTGCACGGGGACGTGTACCACGTCGACTCGATCGTCTGGAACGGGGACGTCGTGTTCTCGGTCGCGTTCAAATATGGGCGGCCACCGATGGAAATCGCGCACCAGGGTGGCATCTTCGTGACCAAGCGGCTGCCCGACGAGTCCGACGAGGGCAGCGCGCTGCTCGACGCCAATCGGCGGCTGCAGGCCGGTTTCGGTCTCGGACGCGGTGTCTCGCACACTGAGTTCATTCGCGACGGCGGCACGTTTCTCTTTCTCGAAACGTCCGCGCGCGTCGGCGGCGCATTCATCGCGGACACGATCGAAGCCGCGACCGGCATCAACCTGTGGCGCGAATGGGCCAGGATCGAAATTGCGGGAGCGGACGGCGCCTACGCCGTTCCCACCGTCCGTAGGGACTGCTCGGCGATCGTGCTGTCGCTCGCCCGTCAGGCCGAGCCGGACATGTCGTCGTTCACCGACCCCGAGATCGTGGTCCGCATCAAGAAGGCTCATCACGCCGGCCTGATCATCGCGTCGCCGGATCCCGCGCGCATCGACGCGCTGATCGCCGACTACACCGAGCGCTACTACCGCGACTTCTTTGCGACCGCGCCGCCGCCCGATCGCCCGACCGAATGACGATTCGGACGCTCGCGCATGTGTGGTCGCCGCAGCTGCGCAACCGGCGACGGGTGGACGTCTACCTGCCGCCGTCCTACAGCGCCGGACGCGAGCGATACCCGGTTGTCTACATGCAGGACGGGCAGAACCTGTCCGACCCGGACCTGGCGTTTGCCGGGACATGGGAACTCGAGGGGACGATCGACCAGCTCGCCGAAACGTGGGATCGAAGCGATCGTGGTCGGTGTCCACCACACCGGCGAAGGCGCATTGCCGAGTACAGCCCGTTTTCGGATCGGCGTCATGGCGGCGGCGAGCGGCGACGCCTATCTCGATTTCCTCGTCGACACGCTGAAACCGCGAATCGATCGCCTCTTTCGGTCGCGGCCGGGGCGCGAGTCCACCTTCATCCTGGGTTCGTCGATGGGCGGTTTGATCAGCCTCTACGCGCTGCTGCAACGAGGCGCGGTGTTCGGCGGTGCGGGCGTGATGAGCGCGGCGCTCTGGTGCGGCCAGGGGCGGATCTTCGACGTCGTCTCGTCGGTAGCGCCGGCGGGACGTGTCTACGTCGACGTGGGGACGTTCGAGGGTGTGGGGACGCTCCGCAACGCGCGCGACGCCTCGCCCGCCTGCTCACGCGACGCGGGTGGCGGCGAAAGAACGGACTGCTTCGCTACGTCGAGGATACGCGCGGCCGCCATTCCGAAGCCGACTGGGCGCGTCGTCTGCCTGAGGCTCTGGAGTTTCTGCTCGGTTGAATCAGCGGCCGACGAGTCCTTCGACGGGGCTGCTGGCCGTGGCGCACATCTTCCGCGGAATGCGCCCGGCGGTGTAGGCGAGCCGTCCTGCGCGAACCGCCAGCTTCATCGCTTCGGCCATCGCGACCGGCTCCTGTGCGCCGGCGATCGCGGTGTTCATCAAGACACCATCCGCGCCGATCTCCATCGCCAGCGCGGCGTCCGACGCGGTGCCGACTCCAGCATCGACGATGACCGGCACGGCCGAGAACTCACGGATGATGCGGAGGTTGTTGAGATTCTGAATGCCGAGGCCCGATCCGATCGGCGCACCGAGCGGCATCACCGCGGCCGCGCCTGCATCCTGCAGTTTGCGGCAGGCCACCGGATCGTCGTTCGTGTACGGCAGAACGACGAAGCCCTCGCGGACCAGGATGCGCGTCGCTTCGATCAGCGCCTCGTTGTCGGGAAAGAGCGTCCGCTCGTCGCCGATCACCTCGAGCTTCACCCAGTTCGACAGCCCTGCCTCGCGTCCCAGCCGCGCCGTGCGCACCGCTTCGTCCGCGGTGTAGCAGCCCGCCGTGTTCGGCAGCAGGAAATACTTCGACGTGTCGATGTAGTCGAGGAGCGATTCCTTCGAGCGGTCGCTGATGTTGACCCGTCGCACCGCCACCGTGATCATCTCGGCGCCAGAGGCTTCGTGCGCCTGGACCATGACCGCTGGCGACGAGTAGCTGCCGGTGCCGACAATCAGCCGCGACGTGAACGTCTTGTCCGCGATCGTGAACCTGTCCACTGGTCCGCCTAGCCTCCACCGACGAAGTTGACGATCTCGATCTGATCCCCATCGCGGACCAGCGTGGCATCGTAGGCGCCACGTCTGACGACGATGAGGTTGTGCTCGACCGCGACGCGGCGCGAATCGATGTCGAGTCGCGCCAGGAGCGCGCTGATGGTCAGCGGCACGTCGACCTCGCTGCGGATCGCCGTTCAGCGTGATGCGCGAGATTGCCTGCATGTTACTCCCATTTCGTGGAGCAATCCGTACCTGCACGGCCGTGGGTGTGTCAGCCGACAGGCGGTATGTGACGGCCGCGCGGTCGCCGACTTTCACGTAGTTCGAGGTATGCGGCTCCCGCCACAGAAGATCGCGAGCCTTACCCTTGCCGATGAAGCGCGTCGACGGGGCGATCGCGAACGTCATCTCGCCGTTTTCATCTCGATCGTCAAGGCCGGGTCGGAAACCTGTTTCACGATACCGGTCGAGGTGAAGAAGTTTGGTGTCCGGAGCCGCGGTTTGGCCGCTGATGGACACTGAGCCGATCGCCGCCGCGAGGACCAGCGTGACGGACCACATGCGCACCATGTCCGGATTGCGCAGCAGCGACTCGGGTCCTACCGGAATCTAGGCGGATGGGATGACGCTCAGTGCATCCCCGAACCCGCGAACTGTTTGACCAGCTCGCCGATCACGTTCTTGGCATCCCCGAACAGCATCCACGTGCGATCGGAGAAGTAGAGCTCGTTGTCGATGCCGGCGAATCCGGGGTTCTTGCTGCGCTTGATCGCGAACACGCTGCGCGCCTTGTCGGCGTCGATGATCGGCATCCCGTAGATCGGGCTCGACTTGTCGGTCCGCGCCGCCGGATTGACGACGTCGTTGGCCCCGACCACGAGCGCCACGTCGACCTGCGGCATGTCGGGGTTGATCTCGTCCATCTCGACGAGATCGGTGTAGGGAATGTCGGCCTCGGCGAGCAGCACGTTCATGTGGCCCGGCATCCGGCCGGCGACGGGGTGAATCGCGAACTTCACGGTGATGCCGCGTTTCTTCAGCTGATCGTACAGCTCGCGCACTTTGTGCTGCGCCTGGGCGACGGCCATCCCGTAGCCTGGGATGATGACCACGAAGCTCGCCTGCTCGAGCGCCTGCGCCGCGCCTTCCGGCGTTTCCGATTTGTAGACGCGCTCTTCGGCCCCGGGCTTCGCCTGCTGCACCTGCCCGAACGCGCCGAACAGCACGTTGGCGAAGGAGCGGTTCATCGCCTTGCACATGATGATGGCCAGGATGAGTCCGCTGGATCCATCGAGCGCGCCGGCCGTAATCAGCAGCTTGTTGTCGAGCACGAATCCCATCGCGACCGCCGACAGGCCCGCGTACGAGTTCAGAATCGCGATGACGGTCGGCATGTCCGCGCCGCCAATCGGGATGATGAGCAGGACGCCGAACAGCAGCGCGAGCGCAATGATCACGGCGAATGCCGCAGGCGCCCACGGCGCCGCCGGATTCATGGCGACCGCGCCGGCCAGCACGACCGCACGTCGCGGCCAGCAGGAGATTGATCACGTTCTGCCCGGGATAGGTAACCGGCCGCTGCGGCACCCACTTGATCTCCTGCAGCTTGCCGGCCGCCATCAGACTGCCCGTGAGCGTAAGGTAGCCGAGGATGATTTCCGCGATCAGCGCGACCATCCGGAACGGCGTCAGGAATGCCGCGCCCTCGGACAAGCCGCAGGTAGTACTCGGCCGTGCCGACGAGACCTGCCGCGGCGCCGCCAAACGCATGCGACAGCGCCGTCCGCTGCGGTACCGCCGTGAGCGTACGCGCGACAACGGCACGCCGACGACGAAGCCGGCGACGATAGGCGAGGACGATCCACAGATGATGAATCACCGAAGGTTCGGCCCAGGTCACGAGAATCGCGATCGCCGTGCCCGCTCCGCCGGCATACACACCCTTGCGCGCCGTCGTCGGCGCGTTCATCCAGTGCAGCGCGAAGATGAACAGGGCCGAGGCGACCAGGTAGCCGAGCTGACTGACGCCGTACATCATGCGGCGCCCCGCTGGGCTTGTCGGTCTTGAACATCCGCAGCATGCGATCGGTGATCAGGAAGCCGCTGACGATGTTGGTCGTCGACGCGAACAGGGCAATGGCGCCGAGGATCGCGGATGCGCAGCGGGTAGTCGCCGCCGGCGACGAGAATGGCGCCGACCACGGCAATCGCCGAGATCGCGTTGGTCAGCGACATGAGCGGCGTGTGGAGCAGCCGCGAGACGCGTCGAATCACGCCGAGCCCGATGAACGTCGCCAGCACGAACACATAGATGGTTGGCCAGAAATCCACGTCGGTCTCCTTAACGCTTGTCGAGCGCCTCGCGCGTGCGGGCGTGTGCGACGTTGCCCTCGTGCGTGATGAGGGCGCCCTGCTGGATGTCGTCGCTGAGGTCGAGTTGAAAGGCCTTGTCCTTGGTGAACGCCAGGATGAATGCGGTGAGGTTTCTCGAGAACAACAGGCTGGCGTGGAACGGCATCGTGGCCGGGAGATTGAGCGGCGCGATGATCGTGACGCCGCCCACGTGACACCGTCTCGCCCGGCCTGGACAGTTCGCAGTTGCCGCCGCCGTCGGCGCCCAGATCGACGATGACCGAGCCGGGCTTCATCGCTCTGACCGTGTCGGCGTTGATCAAGCGAGGCGCGAACACGCCGCCAATCAACGCTGTGGTGATCACGACGTCCGACTGCGCGCATTCCTCGGCGAGCAGCTGGCTCTGCCGTGCTCGATCTTCCGCCGACAGTTCCTTGGCGTAGCCGCCGCCAGCCGCCGCGCTCTCCTTCAACTCGATGCCGACGTACGCTGGCGCCGACGCTCTCGATCTGTTCCTTGACCTCGGGCCGCACGTCGGTCGCCACTACGTTGGCGCCGATCCGTCGAGCGGTGGCGATCGCCTGAAGTCCCGCGACGCCGGCGCCGATCACGAAGACCTTTGCCGGTCGAACCATGCCGGCGGCGGTCATCAGCATGGGAAAGTAGCGATTGAGCTCGACTGCCGCGAGCAGCACGCCCTTGTAGCCGCCGATGTTGGCCATGGACGACAGCGTGTCCATCGACTGCGCACGCGTCGTGCGCGGGATGGCGTCGGTCGAGAACGCCGTGATCCGCCGCGCCGCCAGCGCCTCGACGGCGTGCAAGTTGCGCAGTGGCATGAGGCGATCCGAGATAGATCGTGCCCGGCCGCATCCACCCGACCTCGTTCCTTTCGTTGGTCAGGGTGCCGTCACCTTGAGCAGGAGATCGCTCGTGCCGGTGAGCGCCGCTGGATCGGCTTCGAGAACGGCGCCGACCTCCGCAAACGCCGCGTCCGAAAAACCGGCATCGTCGCCGGCGCCCGCTTCGATCGCGATGTCACAGCCAGCCTGAATCAGTTTCTTGCACGATTCCGGCGCGAGCGCGACCCGGCGCTCGCCGGGAATGGTCTCCTTCAGGGCTCCGATGCGCATGCATCCTCTCTGCGAAACGTTCTCGCGGGTCCAACCGACGAATTCTATCAGCTTGCGCATCGGACACATAAACGGATTAATATCGGAATATGGCTCATGTCCGAAACAAGTCCGCCGTCGCGGCGACGCCGCTCGAGAGTGTGTCGCCTCGTCTGGTGTTCGAAGCGGCGCGGCGGGCGGAGGCCATGGGCCTGGTCGAGCCCGGCGCCGTGGTGCGCAGCGACGTGGCTGCGGTCCGCCATCTCGCCAACCGGGTTCGTCGCGCCGGTATCGCGGTCGGCCGCGGCCGACGAGCTCAATAACGTCGCCGCTCCCACCGCCGCCGCAGGTCGCCGGATTGCTCGAAACGATGGTGGCGGCGCTCGAGGCCTCCCCTGTGCCGAAGTTCGAATGGGGCGGGCTGGCCCGCGTGTTCGCGCCTGAAGACCTGGCCGCGCTCCTGCACATCTCGGCGTCGAGTCTCAAGCGCTATCAGCACGGCGAGCGGGCGACGCCGGATCCGATTGCCACCCGTCTCCACTTCATCGCGCTCGTCGTCGGCGACCTGGCCGGGTCGTACGACGACGTCGGGATTCGGCGCTGGTTCCACCGCAAGCGGACCATGCTCGACAACCGGACCCCCGCCGCGATCCTGGCCGGCGAATGGGACCCGGACGACGACGGGCCAATGCGCGTACGGCGCTGGCCCGCAGCCTGACGGCGTTGTCGGCGACATGATCGTGTTCCGACAAGTCGACGCGCGCCATCCCTTTCTGTGGGACGACGACCGCCAGCCCGCCGGGCGCGTGGCACGCCGACGGTGAAGGGCCGGCGCACTATTTCGCCGACACGCCCGACGGCGCCTGGGCGGGATTTCTGCGTCACGAGGAAATCACCGACCCCAGGATCTGGCGACGATCCGCCGGCAGATGTGGGCGGTCGAGATCGGTGAGCCGCGCGATGCAGCGTGTCGATCTGCCCAGATCCGTTTTGACCGGCGGCCCCGACACCTACGCACGTTGCCAGCGCCATGCCGCGACGCTGCGTCGGCTAGCGCGACGAGCCTCGTCGCACGGACGGCCGCGCTGGTCGACGGCGGAGCTCGAGGCGCTGCGGATAGATCCGCGGTCGGGAAGAGGCTGATGTTCCGCGCGAAGGCCGAGTCGTCGTGATGTTCGGCTCGGTCGATTCCCTCGTCGGCTGGAGTCGCGGCTGTCGACGCCAGGCCACGCCGCCGATCTTCTATCGCGGGTGCACCACTACAAAGGACAAGTCGGCGTAGACTGCGCCCATGGTGTGGCCTGCACTCGTCTGCGTCGTCCTCGCGGCGGCGGCGCCTTCGAATCCGAGATGGCGGCGGTCGCCGCGCTCCCGGCGAACCGCATATGGTCAGTGCCGCCGGATTATCTGCGGACGAAGCGGCGATCCTGACGCTCGAGAATCCGTCGGCATTCGACCCGGCGGTGGTGGCGCGCCGGCTGGTCCTGGTGGGCGCCAACGATCAGGCAGCTGCAGATGCCGTCGTGGCCGTCGTTCGATGGCTGAAGACATCGGCGCCTGAAGGCGATTCGCGATCGCTGGATGGCCAGTGCGCTGCCGCTGCCGCGTTTTCGCGCGGAAGACACGCAGTCGCTCACGCGGTGGCTGACCTTTCAGGCGCCGGATCTGGTGGTGCAGGTCGGAGCGGACGCCGTTCAGCTCGAGGGCGTGCGAGTCGAACGAATCGCCGTCGCCGGCGCCACTGCCGCCCTTCAAAAGCTGCTGTCGGCCGACATTGCGGCATCAGGGGGCGCACAGAGACGATCCTCGCGCGAATCCGGCGCGATCCGCTCGACATCGCCCGCCTGCTCGCGAAACGTTATCCCGAGACGCCGTCGATCAGTTACATCCCCGCCGTATCGTGGGTGAACACGCTTCAACTCTGCAGCCGCCACTGATGACGCCTCGCTTCGCGCCAGGGTCATCGAGCAGGTGCGACCGTGGCTGTCCGGAAGGCCGAAAACTCTTCGGCGATCGCATCCAGCTCACCGCCGTGGCCGGCACAATCGTCTTCGCCGACCTCGCGGCGAGCGAGGCGCTGCCGTGGCGCTCGCCGAAGAAGGCGCACGGCTGGCGAGTGCCGAAAAATCGCCCGGCGTCGCACAGTGCGGCGGCGGGTGGACCGACGACATGTTCATGGCGACGACCGTTCATGCAGCGCGCACGGGCCTGCGCCCTGGCCGCGCGCAGGACTTCGACGTGGCGGCGCGTCTGCTCACGGCGTATGCGGCGCGGCTGCAGCGCGACGACGGGTTGTTCAATCATGCGAGTGACAGGACCGGCCGCGTGGGGGCGCGGCAATGGCTTCGCCGCGATGGGCTTGACCGAAGCGCTCACCACGCTGCCCGCGAGATCATCCGCAGCGTGCCGCGATCCTCGCGATCTATCGGCGCCAGATGGCCGCGGCCCTGAAACAACAAGCGCCGGATGGCATGTGGCGCAGGTCATCGACGAGCCTGGCGCCTATCGAGAGGAAACGGCCACCGCCATGCTGATGACTGCAATGGCCCGTGGCATTCGACTCGGATGGATCGGTCGGTCGTTTGCGCCCGCAGTCGAGCGCGCCTGGCGGGCGCTCGCCGCCCACGTTCGTGACGACGGCACGATTGTGGATGTCTGCGCCAGCACCGGCTCCGGTCCGACGCGAAATGTACCATCTGGATCGCCCGGCTCTTACCGGCGCCGACGATCGCGGCGGCGCCATGGCCCTGCTGGCGTCGATGGAAAGAGCTACGCGACCTTCCAGCCGTCCCCGCGCAGCGCGTTCATCAGCTGGACGGAGCGTTCGATCAGTTCGGTAGGTTCTTTGACTTCTTCGATCGACTCGGTGCCGTCAGGCTGGGTGATGCTCACGCGGTAACCGCCATCGGCTCTGCCGCGACTGATCTCGTATCGCAGTCGTTCACCATCGCGGTCGAAGAACCAGATCATGAAGTCAAAAGCGTAACACTCCGGCTCTCGCGCGCACGGCGTTTTCTTTTCACTAAAACCACCACGTCATTATTGTTCGCTCGGTGACGTTGGTGTCGGTGCATAACCGACAGAGCGGACAGCCAGATCGGCTAGCGATGTTCCGCAGCAAACACTGCGGCGCCAACGAGACCCGCGTCGGCATTCAGGATGACGTTCAACGGCATGGCCGCAAGCATCCGTCGAGCGGCTGTTTCGCTCGGAACGCGCGCAAGAAAACGCCGGTCGTCAGCGCAGGCAGGATTTTCGGGGCGATGCCCCCTCCGATGAAGACGCCGCCCGTCGCCACCGTTCTGAGGCGCGAGGTTGCCGGCTTCGGCGCCATACGCACTGACGAACAGGTCGAGCGTATCGGCGCACCAAGTGCACGTGCGGGCCAGCCCCGCTGCCGTAATTTGCGCCGGCGCATCCACATCGTCCAGATCGATCGCCGCGGCGCATGCTTGCCGATGCATCGTCCGGTGCACGTTGATCAATCCGCGTCCCGACACGACGTGCTCCACTTCGGCGCGATCGTATCGAGCCGTGAGGTCGCGCAGCAGATCGATCTCGCGCTCGGTGCGGGCTGGAAAATCGGCGTGACCGCCTTCCGAAGGAGAGAGGACGAACCGGCCCGTCGATCGTTATGAAGCAGCGCTTCCCCAGACCCGTGCCGGCGGCGATGAGCGCGATGTTGCCACCCCTGAGGGCTTCACCCTTCTGCAGCGCATGCGGTTCGCATCGGCCTGAAGCACCGGTACGGCGTAGGCCATTGCCTGAAGGTCGTTGAGCAGCCAGATGCGTCGGATGCCCAGCGTGTTGGCGACTTGCTGCGCGTCGACCTTCCACGGGACGTTGGTCAGCTCCGCGATGTCGCCGAGCACCGGTCCCGCGACGCCGAAGCACGCCGGAGTCGATCGTTTCGGCGCTGACGTGCTCGGCGGCCAGGAACTCACGGAGCATGGCTCCGAGATCGTCGTAGTCCAGTGCGTCACGAAGGATTGGACCGCGAGCGGGCGCGGCCGTACGCGGAAGCGCATCGAACAACCCGAGCAGCGTTTTCATCCGCCGATGTCACCAGCTGAGCAGCATCTTCTCTTGACTTCGCTACAATTCTCCTTCATCTTGAGTGCCGTTCCTTCGCCCAGCGCTTCAGTCGGGAGGCTGTTTGCTTTGCTTTCACCCTCGCCTGACCTGCACGGCCCGCACCCGCTATCAGGGCAGCTCGTCGTCTTCACCGGCAAACTCAGCTCGCTGAGCCGCAAGGCCGCTCGCGAGACTCGTCGCGCGCCTCGGCGGCTCGACCGGCGAAGAAGTGAACGCGCGGACGACGATGCTGGTCGTTGGCGCCGAAGGATTCGGTCCGGCGCAGCAGGACAAGAGCAACAAGCTGAAACGGGCGGAGGAGCTGAACATCCGCGTCGTGACCGAGGAAGAGTTCTGCCGGATTGGGCAGGTGCCCACCGCGAGCGCTCTGAAGCAGCGATGCCCACGCGCTGCGCGATCTGTCGGCGCGCTACCGCTGCCTGCGCGAGGATCGCGTCCGCTATCTGGTCAAGTGCGGCCTGCTGCGGCCGGTGCTGCGCAGCAACGCCGACACGTTTTTCGCCTTTCCCGATCTGCGACCGTGCGTCAGGCCAACGAAGGAGCTGGCCGGCGGTGCGTCGTTTCGCAGCATCGTGCGCGGCATGATGGCGTCGCGTCAGGGTCAGCTCGAGCTCGATTTCCGGCTCGATGCGGCGCCGGCGCGCGTCATCGAGCTGCGACGAGCCGGCGGCCAGCGACCGCGCGCTCGTGCGACATCGACGCCGCGGACGTCAGCCCGACAATACGGCGCGAGCGGAAGAGTATTTCCGGGCCGCCTCGGCGCTCGACGATGGCGACGAAGCCACGATGGGGGAAGCGGCAGCGACATATCGCAAAGCGCTGGAGCTCGATCCGTACTCGTCGCCGCGCTCATCAACCTCGCCAACATCCACTACAGCCGCGACGAGCTCGTCGAGGCGCAGGCGCTTCTACGAACGCGCGATTGGCCTCGAATCGGATTTCTTCGAGGCGCATTTCAACCTCGGGAACATCTACCACGACCTCGGGCGGTTCTCGGAAGCGCAGGCGTGCTACCGCGAAGCGCTGCGGTTGAACCCGTTCTACGCCGACGCCCATTTCTATCTGGCGGTTACCTTCGAAAAGATGGGGCAGTCGCAGGACGCGCGCGCCTCATTGGCGGGCATCGCCAAGCAGCTGGCGCCTCAAGGCGAGTGGGTCGAGCTCGCCAAAGAGTTCTCCGACTGACCGGGAAAACGATGCGCTGTCACCCGCGACGTGGGACCTTCGAGTTGATACAGTGTCCGCGCGCCGTCACGGCGACGTATACCGCGCCGCCGCCCCGGGTCGGATCCGCCAGGTAGTTCCACGGTGCCTGAGGGGAAGGGCACATACGCTGTGCGATCGACCAAGACGTGCGTGATCCCGAGACGCTGAAACTAACGGCGTCAGCCCGTCGCGGTCGCCCGCCTCGACAATCACGCATTGAGCTGCGATGCTTCGAAGAAGCTGTCCGCGATGTAGTCTCGATGGATGAAGAACCCATGGATTCCGTGTTCAACAGCATCAACCGGGCGGACGGGTCAGTGTGGTTGCGGATGAACGTGTAGCCATCGGGTTTTGGCACCCACGTCGTCAGCTCCGGCGGATGTGCACGAAGGTCAGCGATCAAAGTGGAATCCCATCGGCATGGCATGACGAGTCGCGAGATTGAAACGCGGAGACAGCCTGCGACGCCCCCATGGCAAGCCAGTAGCGGCTAATTCGGCCGTTCGCGAACTCGCGGCGGCCGGTCTGCTTCGCCGATACGACTGACCCACCATGACAGGCCGATTGCCGCCGAGGCGGCCAGCGGCAGGAGCACGGCGATGAGCAGCCGTGTCTGCTGAGAGGTGAGCGACCAGACGACGGAAATACAGCGCCGCCGGTAGGAGGCACCGGCGGACAGGCCGGAACAACGGGCGCCGGGATCGCCGCGAGCGGCACGAAGAATATCCAGCTCTTGCTGATCGAGGCTCCAAGTGGCGGTAGTCGTCGTCGCCCTGCAGGATCACGCGAACCGGCAGCAAGAGGTAATCCATGAATGAGCGACCCATCCCGATCGAACGCGCTGCCAGCGTAGGAAGTCCTCGTTGATCGCGTCGCTCCATTCCACCCCGCCGAGCCACTTCCAAGGCCCGGATACATCGGGTCGCCGGTGTAGACGAAACTCCCTAACGAGCCACGGCAATGCGAGCGCCAGCGCTGGCGCGGCGAAGAGAACCGCATTACGGGTGACGACCTGGAGCCTGCGGGTCGGCGAAGTGGCCAACGTTCCGCCACGATCAGCGGCAAGATGCAGAGCACTGCCGCAAGGCCGGTGATTTTGCTGCCCGCCACGAGTCCGCAGAAGATCCCAGAGACGACGAGCGCTCGTCGATCGCCGCGCTCACGGAACTCGACGGCAAGCGTGGCGGCGACGAAGAAGAAAACGCGACGGCGATGTCCACGTTGGCGCTCGGCGCTTCGACGAGCACGACGTCGTTGGCGAGCAGGAGCACGGCTTGCGACCAGCCCGGCCCCACGGCGCCGCAGCGCGCGCCGCAAACCGATGACCGCGGCCGTGAGCAGGCCAAGAAATGCGACGTTCGCAGTTTGGCGAGCACGTAATCCTGAAGTGCCATGGCGAGCGCATACAGGAGCTCGACGTTCAGCGGCCAGTTCGAATAGACGTTGAACGGCAACCGCCTGAACCCGCCGTGCTCGAGATGAGATCTTCGGCAGCGTGAGGTGGGCGACGTTGTCGTCCCAGCCGATCAGCGGCGTGAGACCGCGCACGAACACCACGGTGAGGACCGCGGCGAGGCGGTAACCAGGCGATAGCGTGCCCCAGCCATGGCCATCGGTGATCGAGGGCAGCCCGCCGTCGTCCTCGCGTTTCCATCGCGCACCGCGAAGAGGGGGCGGCGCCTCCCGCCAAGACGACGACCATGAGGCCGAGCAGGATCGGCGGACGCAGCAGTTGCAGGACTGCAAGAGCGAAAGGAGGTATATCCACACGCCGATGCCGACGCCGATGCGGACGACGCCGGTCGTACAGGTTGGCCGAATCCAGCGCGGGTGTCAGGCGAGCGACGAGCGATCAGTTGTCTGGAACAGCAACAACAGCACTGCGAGCCCGAGCACGTGCGAGGCGATATAGACCACGACTCACGCCGCGAGTCGTGGCTGTTTCGGCGGGAGATTCGCCGCCTCGGCGAGTGAGCGGAAAAACGTCACCCAGAAGGCCGCGACGATGATGGGCAGGACCTCGCCGTAAATGCGTAAAGCTCGATCACGAAGCCGACGATCAGCATGGCGAGCATGAACAGCCGGAACGATCCACAGGTTCCGGCGCAGGAACGGATCGCCAATCCGGCGATACCAGACGAGGCGGCTATCAGAGAGCTCCCCACGTGCTCAGCGCCGCGAACGCTTTCAACGGAATCTCGCGAAATGTCGCACGTTGACCTTGAACTGAAAGACGCATACAGGCCGACGCCATGGCTCGGGTTGTCTCGGTAGAACATGTAGAGCGCCGCCTTGATAGCGATCCAGATCACCAGCTGCGATCCGATGAGCAGCGCCAGGGTCCGCGGACTCACTCTGTCGAACAGGGCCAGGGGCCACCGCGACCGTGAGAAAGATACTCGTCTCGCGGTTGAACGTCACCAGCACGAAGATCGGGTGGAAGAGCCGCCAGTTCTGGTTGCGGATCAGGATCAATCCGAGCGTAAAGAACACGACTCCCGGAATGTCGTTGGGTAGAAGAAGTAATTGAAATAGTTGAACGGCAGAATGACATAAATGCTCAAGGCGAGAACGGACGCCACGACGTGATCGGGGATGAAGAGCAACAAGAGTAGCGTCGAAACACGAAGGCCAGCAGGAACAGGAAGATCTGCTCCATCAGGTCGAACGCGGCATGCTCGGCGCGGGAGCCCGGCTGGATCAGATGCAATGCTTCGCCCCGCTCGCACCAGCGCCGGCAGAGGCACTCTGTATTGATACGGCGTATACGCCGCGCCGGCCACGGATTACGCACCGAGTCGTCGCCAGGGCACGGCCCCATGATCCGATAGGGCAACGTATGGAGCGACATGATGACGGCGGCCGCCGAGAACAGGATGTGGTCGTTCGGGTGCGCTGCGACAGGCGGTGCCAAAGCATGCTTTGTTCACTCCTCGAAACCTACCGGACGCTCGAGGCGATCGGCGCGTAAATCACGAATTGCATGGTTGCGATATTCGAGAATCGCTGACGGCTCCACAACGGGCCGGAGACGATCAGGTGCAGGCGATTGTAGAATCGGGCAGAGCTGAGGATCAACGAGGCTGTTCCGGCCAGACTCAATCGTTTCCGGGTAGCCAGCGGGGATCGTCCGCGGCCGAAGTGTCCGGCGCGTGATCGCGGCCGCGCCGGCGAGGCGCGCCAGCAACGGCTCGGCGAGCGCGAGCTGGTCGATGATGTGGACCTCGGGCCCCGCGAAGTGCTCCGGCGAGCCCGACGGTTCCCAGCCACGGCGGCGCGCCTCTGCTCGCGCCGCCAGCCGTCTTCCCAACGCCGCCCAGTCATGGTTGATCGTGCCGCGAGTCCTCAGCCACGCGAGACTGCTGTAATACGCGCCGCTCGTCGGTGATGTCGTCGATCGTCATGTTCGCGTAGCGATCGCGTGGTTCGGGCGAGGCGGTGCCGTGAAGCAGGTTGTCGAGCCGTTCATGCCATAGCCGCTGAAGAGAGCCGGCTCCCATGGGGCGAACAGACCGGCGACGAGACGACGGCAGCGCCGCGGCGACCGCTGGCTTCGGCGAGTCGAACCATGACGCGCGTGACGAGTCGACCGCAGGACAGAACGGGATGGCGAAGAACCGCCCCATCATGAAATCGCCGCCGATGGTGAGGATGTAGACGCCAATAGAACAGCAGACCTGCGACGATCGGCCAGTCGCCCGCCATCGTGCTTGTCAATCGACAGTGGCGCGAAGGCGCTATAACCGGCAGCGTGATGGGATCGGCGGTCAGCGTTCGGGAGTAGTAGTTCAGTCCGTGCTGCAACAGCACGTGACCGGCAAGGCCGGTGTTCAGCTTTGCGTACTCGGTATTGGGAACGAAAATCCATAGTAGACGATGGAGAACATTTCCCAGCCGATGAGCGGCAGCAGTCCGATCGCCAATCGGACGGACGGCGGACCGCAGACCGGCCCGGAAGGCATCAACCAGAATTGCCGGTCCTACAAGCACTCGGGATCGGGCCGCGTAAGGACGCAGAGCGCCCACAGGCAGGTCAGGCGACGGGTCCGCCGTTGGCCGATCGGTTCGTCCCACCACTGCCACAGAAACACTGCCGCAGCAGGTAGCCAGTGAGTTTTCGAGGCCCGACGTCGCGAAATCGATGAAGGCCTTCGAGGACAGGAGCGCCGCGAAGCAGACGAGACGTTGCCACGCGCTGCGCGCGACGCGGAGGACGATCACACAGATCGCGCCGACCGTGAGCAGCAGTCAAGGAGAATCGCGACATGCGGATTGCGAAAGGCTGCGTATGCGGGCAGGAGAAGGGCCAGCCACAAGGGATGCGTGAAGCCTTCGCTCTCCCACATTCCAGACCAGTCAAACCCGTGGAGGGAAGTTATCGGCGGTTCTGAACGTGATGAAGGCATCGTCGCACAACCAAGCGGTGTGGATGAGCCAGGCAACGAGCCATGTCGTGCCACCAGCCAGGATTGCGATATGCAGCCGTCGATTGGCGTCACCGTCGAGTGTTGGGGGAAGGGCGCCGTCGGCCTGTCGTAGGAGACCCGTGGAGCCGGCCGGTCATCGAGAGCCGACCATCTCGGTTGGAAGTCTAGTGAAAGTCAAGATCGCAAGCACAAAGGCGAGCAGCCCGGTCCTTCAGATTGTTTTGAGAATGCGCGACGAATTGGGAAGGAGCGCGAGACGCAGTGTGGACAGCACCGCGATTCGGGCCCGACCGGAGACCTCAGGCGAGCATGTACGCATCACGAGCGAGGCGTCGCAAGCAGCAGGTGGAACAAGTGAGAAACTGAGAACATCGTCGAGCAGATCGAACCGCCGCCACACCGCAGACGAAGACTCCGCTGAGCGTGTCCACAACAAAGGAGTAACCTGGCAATTTCATGGAGGATCCAGCGACGGCATCGGTTGGCCGCTGACCAGGTGCCTTCGTGATCGTCAGGTTCCAGAAAAGCCGCGTTATGCGATTCAGGTTCGTCCCAGGTCTGGCCGTAATCTCGCATCGTCAGGACGTTGATGACGAAAAACACAGGGGCGATGACAAGCCCGCCGCCGTACGCCGCAGTCGAGACATGTGCTCGTTCCGGTGCCTGCCTGTCCGATTGCCGCGATCCGCATTCGGAGCCGCGTCGATTATGGCGCAAGCGCCGGAGCGAAACAACGAGCAATGACCTACATCGCAGCGCACGCCATCGGCCTGGCCTGCTGCTGCTACTTTGAAGCCACGGGCCTGCTGCTGGTTCGGACTGAGCGCGGGGCCGACGCCGTCGATCGCACCGGTCTGGTTCCGATCGCGCTCGGTATTTGCACGTGGATGTACAGGGCTCTTCGCCCTGGCGTCCTTGGGACTGTATCGGCCTTGGATTGTGATCGTCTCAGCGATCGTGGTGTCGATCGCTGGCATTGCTCGTGCGCCGCAGTGGTTCGATCTCGGCCGTGAAGTCTGGTGGGGTTCGAGGCAGGGCCGGGGCCGGCGGAGTCTGGTAATCCATCTGCTCGCTTGGCTACCGCTCGCCGGTGGTCCTCGCGAAGCTGTTCGTGCACGCGCTCGGCCCATCGCTGTCATGGGACGCCATGACCTACCATCTCACGCTGCCGAAGATCTATCTCGAGAACCGCGGCTTCGTCGACCTGCCCTTCAATGTCTACGCGAACTGGCCATCGAATGTGCAGCTTCTGTGCGGGTTCGCGCTCGCCGTTCAAGACTACGTTCTGGCCAAGCTGGTTCACTGGGCGTTTCTCGTGCTGCTCACAGTCGCCGTGCACCGGTTCGCCGCAAGAGCGGGCGCAGCCTGGGCCGGGGTTGTGGCGGCTTCTCTTCTCTGGCCAACGACGATCGTGCTGGTCGAGGCGCCGATCGGCGACATCGACATCGCCGTCGCCTTCTTCTTCTTCATGGCGGTTGCGCTCGCCATCGAGTTCCGATCGACCGCGGCGCCGCGGTCGCTAATCTATCCGGCATCTTCTGCGGCTGTGTCGCCGGCAGCAAGATTACCGGTCCTCGGGTCGATTGCGTGCGTCTTTCCGCTGGTGGTCGCGGGATCGCTCGCGCATCACCGCGACAGGCGCCTCTCGAGATCTTGCCCGCGACACCGTTCTCTTTGCGGCGCCCGCGTTCGCGCTCGCCTTGCCCTGGCTGATCAAGAGTTACCTCTTCACGGGCGATCCGCTCTACCCAGTTCTGTGGAAGTACTGCGGCGGCGTCCAGTGGAGCGACACGCTGCACGAACAGTTCTGGCGATGGCAGAACTCGATCGGCATGGGTCATGCTCCCGCGATTACCTGCTACTGCCGATGCGCGTCATCCTGCACGGCGACGGCGGCTACCAGAATTTTGGCGGCTGGATCAGCAAGACCTGGATTGTCTTCCTGCCGTTGACCATCGTCTTTACACCGTTCGTTCCACCGGCCCGCCGGTTGTTGCTTCCTGCGGGGCTGTAAACTCGCTGTGTGGGCGATTTCATCGCAGCAAATGCGATTCTGATCTCCGTGTTGCCGTTGTTGGCCGCCTCGACGGCGGTGACGGTGTCGTGGGCGGTCGATCGACTGGAGACGATCGCGGCGGTCCGATTATCAGGTCGGGCCCGCACGATCGTCACAATCGCGCTGCCGAGCATCGCCACTGCGGGTGCGATTGCGGTGCTCGGCTTGGCAAGCCGTTACGTGCGGAGGCGGCACCATCGAGGCCGCGCGCAATCTCCTCACGGCATCCGCCCAGCCTCCGCGAATGGTCGCCCGATCCCTGTAGCACCTTCGTTCGCCGGGAGCTCCCTCCATCCGCGAAGATCATGCTGCTCAACACCAATCACGGGTTTTTCTTGATCGCGAGTATCGCGGACAGTTTTCGAAGCGTCGCAGTTGAACGCACTGATTAGTCCCGCGAGCGAACGCGGTGGCCTGACCGAGCTCTTTCGGCAGCTTGGCGTCACACACGTGTTGGTCGGCGATGCACCGCCGGTCGCTTCCCGAAGCTCTATGGACGTCTTGCGCGATCCGTCAATGCGACATTGGTGTACGCTCCGCAATGGACCGTTCAGCGTGTATGAATTGCGGGCGAGTTCGCGATTGATCGCCGCAGACCGGGTGTCTGCCGGCGGAATACGTCCTCAAGTAATGGTCATGCTGTCCCACCAGAAACCGCGCGAGAGGTGATCAGTACGCGCTCGATTCCAGAGCGGTCCGCGACGATCACATGAAGAGGCTCGTAATGCGCAGCCAGGCTTGAATCCGTCAGGCGGTTGGTGCCCGTCGCGATGCTCTCGATGTAGCCGTCTGGAATCGACGGACGAAGTGACCCATGACCGAGGCAGACGATCCCCTGGAATACGCGCGAGCAGCAGATCGGACAACGCCTGGGCGTCGATGATGTGCACGCCCGGGCCCGCAAAGTATCCGGTCCAGTCCACGATGAAATGTCGGATCACGACTTGCCGGCCTTGCGCGCCGCAAGCGAAACCCGTCGAGCGACCACTCATGTTCCCGGGCACGAGCGATCCCGGACGCTGGAGAACTTTCAACAAGCTGGCGAGTTCAGAAAATACACGCCCGCTCATCTGCGATCCGCCTGACGAACGTAGTAAGCTCGTATCATCAAAGGCGCGCGACTCCGCCGCCCGTGCAGCAGATTGTTCAGCGTGCGCATATCCATACCCGCTGAACAGGGCCGGCTCCCATGGCGCGAGCAACCCAAGAAGCGCGAGGATGGCGGCGGAAGCGAGTGCGCCGCGGCGGCAGTGCGCCCATCGAGCTCGCCCAGGGCGCCACACCGATGACAAATGGAGCCGTGAAGAAACGCCCCATCGTGAAGTCGCCCCCGACCCACAAGACGTAAAGTCCGGACAACGCAATGCCCGCCGGCAACGTAATCGCGACGCCACCGAAATGCCGGAATCGCAAAGGCCGACAGGATCATCACCGGAACCGTCACCGGGTCACTGGTCAGCGTTCGATAGAAATAGTCAACGCCCGCTGCACCCGGGCATCCGCAGCCAGTGCCGTGTTGAGCTTCGCATACGCTGTATTTGGAACGGGCGAGCCGTAGTAAAAAATCGCAAACACAGACCAGAGAATGAAGGGGAGGAACCCGGTCAGCAGCGGTCGCACTGACGGCACCGCAGCTTCCATGCATCTCCGAATGCCAGCGCAGGCGCGAGGAAAGCTTACGAGATCCATGCGGTTCAGAGACACAGCGCGGCCGGGTCGTCATCCGCAACAGGCGGCGGGGCCTTCGGGCTCCTCCTGCATCGCCAGACGAACACCAGCAGGAGCAGGTGAGTCAGAGGATTTTCCAGGCCGGACGTCGAGAAGTCGATGGACGCCTTTGACGACATCATCGCGACCAGGCAGACGACGAGACTCCACGGCGTCGATGCGGAGACGCATCGCGACGACGACGGCGGCCCCAGCGTCAGGACAATGCCGAGGGCGATCGCGGTGTAGAAGACGTCTCTCGTCAGAGCGAACGCGACGATTGCAGACCGCAAGCCACAACGGATGCGTATAGGCCTGGACGCGTTCGTCCGCATTCCGCACACAGGGCCGAAGCCGTGAATTGATGTTGTCCGCCGTGCGGAAGTGATGTGCGTCATCGCATAACCAACCGGTGCGGATCAGCGAAATCAGGGGCGGCGATCCCAATCGCGATCACGATCCGCCACGACCGATGAAACCCGCGACGTTCCCGGTCAGAACGACGGGCGGTTGTGACAGCGGCGATATCTCGCTCACGCCGCGCAGATTATGCGCGAAGCAGATCGTCGCTAATTGAGACTAGGCGGACGGATCGTGCAGGCGATCGTCGGCGGGCATCGCGGGACCGCTGGGCGTGGCTGTCCCGGGCCGGACCGTCATCGAGTTGACTGGCTGAGACGGAGCCACGACGGCGACCACCGTCCCGCCGGCCACGTGCGTTCGGTGGCGAGCGAAAACGCCGCGCCTGGTTTGATCGAGCGATTGCGGTACGCCAGCCGTCGCCGGGCCCGGTCGCCGCCGGCCACAAGCGCGCGTTGATCAGGCCGGTCCCTGACGCGGCCCAAGCGCCGTGACCACCGCCGCCCGATCGTCGAGCAATGTGTCGCGGTCACCGATCGTGATGAGTGCCAACTCCGGCCCGCCTGAAAACCAGACCGCCACGTCCACTGGATACGCCTCGGTGTCGGGTAGCACTTCGTCGACGAGGAAGGACATGCCGTCATCAAGCGGACCGGGCAGCTGCAGTTGCGCAGTAGCGGTCGGCCGACGGCTGCCGATTGTGCAGCTGCCGTCAGGCGGGGACGCCAGAATCGCGAGCTACGACCAGCGCAGCCTTGCGCTCGAACATCCGCTTCCCTGGCTCCTTCAAGGGCGTTCCGCGCCAGGCTGAACCAGCAATGAGGTTCGCCCCGTCTCGATACGACCAAGGGCGGCCACGCGCATGCGCGCGTCGGCGGCCGAGGAAAAATCGCGCCAGGCCGCAATGTTGCTCGCCGTGTCGTGATCGAGATTGAACAACCACCCGACGATCTTGATCCGATCCGCGTTCGGCAGCGTTCCGACGACGTGCGCCTTCGCAGCGCGTGCGACCTCGCGTCCCGCCGTCCGTGAGCGGGACGTCGTATTCGCCTGGCGCCATCGGCGGCACGATCACGTCGGCGGATCCCGGATTCTCCTGAACATGAATCCGAGGCGATGGCTCTACTGTTCCGATCCGTGCGCGCAGCATCGGCATGAAGCCGTCGCCTTTGACCTTCAGCTTCACCGCAGCGCGCGGCGGATTCGCGATGCGTTGTTCTTCTTTGCCGGCTGGCAGGACGGTGACCGATGTAGTGATGTGGACTTGCGCCGGCCGAAAGGTAACCAGGAGCCATGAGCGGCGAGTGGCACCAGGAAGCAGGCCGAGAGCGAGGACGGCGACGTCGAAGACGTTCACGCGCAACGGCACGGGCATCTGCCTCACGACTGGGACGAACCTAGTAGCGGTAATCGTCCGGGCTGCGCTTCTTCGGGGTCCGGCGGAGCTTGTAGAACGTGCAGTCGGGACACCAGGCCTCGGGATCGAAGCCGGTCGTGCCCGCCATCGGCAGCACGTCGCGATGGCCGCAGCATTCCGGTCCGTCTTCCGGCGGACGGCGCCAGCGGCACGACTTGAAGCTGCGCCACGGCCGGCGAAACCGCCGGGCTGTCGCCGCTGGCTGGGAGCGACTGGCTCGTGTCCGGCACGGCGGCGGAGCGGTGAACGGGATCAGACATCGGACTCTTCATTCTAAACGAAGCGCCGACGGACTTTGGCGAGATACGCCAGCGCGCGCCGCTCTTCCGGGCGCGACGAGCGTGATGGCCTGACCGACCTCGTCGGCGCGACCGGTGCGCCCGACGCGGTGGACATACGCGTCCGGCGAATCCGGGCACTTCGTAGTTGATCACGGTGTGAATGGCGTCGATGTCGAGGCCGCGCGCCGCGATGTCGGTGGCGACGAGCACTTGTATTTGCCGCCCTTGAACCCTTCGACCGCGCTGCGCCGCTGATCCATGGCTGCGATCCGCGTGCAGCGCCGTGCAGCGGACGCCGGCCGACGGCGAGCTTGCCGCGCCAGACGGTCGGCGCCGATCTTCGTCCGCGAGAAGATCAGCACCGGGCCCTTCGGGCCGCCGCAGGTGCTCGATCAGCCAGCTCGACCTTTGTCTGCGCGACGGCCACCGCTTCGACCCGATGGGTGATGCTCTTGGCCGGCGCGCTGCGCTGGCCGACCTGCACGTAACTTCGGCCTCGCGCGTGATCTCCAGCGCGTCGTCGCACCACTTCGCTCGGGCATCGTCGCCGAGAAGAGCAGCGTCTGGCGCGTCGGCCGGCAGCGCGGTGATGATGCGGCGGACGTCGGGCCAGAAGCCCATGTCCATCATGCGGTCGGCTTCGTCGAGCACGAGCAGCTCGATGCCGGACGAGGTCGGCGTTCTGCTGCCGCATGTGATCCATCAGGCGGCCCGGCGTGGCGACGATGATGTCGACGCCGGCTTTGAGCGCGCGCTCCTGCGGCCCCATCTCGACGCCGCCGTAGACCGCCGCGCTCGTGACGCGTCGTGTGATACGCCAGGCCGTGGATCTCGTCTTCGATCTGGACGGCGAGCTCGCGCGTCGGCGCGAGGACGAGCACGCGCGATTTCGCGCCAGTGTCGGCAGCGGCGTCGGTCAGCAGCCGCTGCAGCGTCGGCACGACGAACGCCGCAGGTCTTGCCGCGTGCCGGTTTCGGCGCAGGCGATGAGATCGCTGCCGCGCGAGCGCGAGCGGAATGACCGGCGCTCTGAATCGGCGCGCGTGTCGACTGAAGCCGAGGTCGCGGATGCCTTCGAGCAGGCGCGCGTCCAGGTCCGAGCGTCGTGAACGCGACCGGCGTCGGTGTCGCACGGCGATCGGTTCGAGCGCAGATGCCGGCGGACGAGCCGGGGCATTGGGCGTGCGATCGTGCTTGCTGGTGCCGATGATCGGCTGTGCCGACGGCGCGGTCGCGCTGCCGCGCCGACGATGGGTCCGCCGCGGCCGTGCGGTCTATCGGTTGTGTTGGAATTCAAACTGTTTCTGGCTAGCGTGCCCGGAAGGTGATGATGCCGCGGACGGGATCGTAGGGCGAGACGCCCACGGTCACGCGATCGCCTGGAACCACCTTGATGCGGAAGCGGCGCATGCGGCCGCTGAGCTGCGCCAGCACTTCGTGGCCGGCGTCACACTGCACGCGGTACAGCCCGCCGCTGTGCACCGCCACCACGGTGCCCTGCATGTCGATGAGATCGTCCTTGCTCAATCTGCTAGCGTGCCTTCTCAAGCAACTATTATGCCACAAGTGCAGCGTCATAGCGCCCGTACGGCGTCCTCGACCTGCTTCGCGAGCGCCTGGTAGTCATCGCCAACCAGCGTCCATGGGCGCGCCGAACGCGACGCGGACGCGTCCGGGCCTGGCCATGCGCCAGCCGACGCGCAGGACGTTCTGCAGGCCCGTCGATCCGGACGGGCACGACGCGTGCCCGCAGACGCGACGCGATCATGCCGATGCCCGGCCGGAACGTGTCGATGGCGCCCGTAGCCGAGCGGCGCCCTTCAGGAAAAATCATCACCGACGTCCCTTCGCCGAGCAGTTCGCCGATATATCTGCAGCGTCTGACGAGCACCGGCTTCGCGCTGCGGCAGCGGAAACGCGTTGAAAAACAGCACCGCGAGGTAGTAGTTCAGGCTGTTCCTGAAACCACTCGCCGCGCGTGTGCTGGGCGGGAAAGAAATGCGCCGCGAACATCTCCTTGAGCATCGCCGGCGCGACCGCGTAGCGCCACCGAGCCGGCAAGGCGGCCATGATCACCGGGCCGTCCATGAAGCTCTGGTGATTCGACGCGAAAATCACAGGACCTTCGAGGTCGGCCAGATGATCGCGTCCCGACACGGTAGCCACGCGAACGCGCGCGCAGCGGAGGATCCAGAGCGGCAGGTTCACGCGGCGAGTGGCGCGGGCCCACCACGACCGGGTCCACGTCGGGAAATCCACCGGTTCGGCGGCGCCGCGTCGCTGGCCGACGCGCGATCGACCAGCGCCCGCAGCTGACCCAGGTCGCTGCGCTTCCGAAAACGCGCTCTCATCGATCCGCGTCTGAAAGGCGTCCTCGAGCGCGACCATCAGCTCCACGCGATCCAGTGAGCTGAGGCCCAGCTCTTCGAGCGTCGTCGACGACGACAGATCGCTGCGCCGGCATGGCGGGCGACGAGCGTCGCGAGCGTCGTCGCTGCCGGCGCCGCACACGCGCGGCGGCGCGCCACCGGAGCGGACCCAGTCGCGGATCGCCGCGCGCTTCAGTTTGCGCGTCCCTTCCGTGCGCGGCAGCTCCGCGTGCGGCCAGACGATGGCTCGGCGAATCTTCTGGTGCTCGTCCAGTGTCGCGTTGGCCTGGCGCACGACAGCGTCCGCATCGACACCCTCGTCGACGACCAGCACAGCGTGGACTCGTTCGTTCGAGCTGCCGGCCTCGATCGGCGCGCCGATCACGGCCGACTCGCGGACGCCCGGCAGCTCGTTCAACACGCGCTCGACGTCTTCCGGAAAGACGTTCAGCCCTTCCGGCGTGACGATCATTTCCTTCTTACGGCCGCGGATGTACAGCTGGCCATCGGGCCCCATCTCGCCGACGTCGCCGGTGTGGAACCAGCCGTCCTTCGAAGCGCCCCTGTCGTCTCTGCCGGCGCGTTGAAATAGCCGGTGGTGACGTTCTCCCCGCGCACGAGGATCTCGCCGTCCTCCGCGATCTTCACCTCGACGCCGGCGATCGCCTTGCCGACCGAGCCCTTCTTCGTTCCGAAGGGATGATTCAGCGTGACGATCGGCGCCGTCTCGGTAAGGCCGTATCCCTGAATCACGACGAATCCCAGCTCGCCCCAGAACGCTTCGAGCTCCTGACCCAGGGGTGCGGCGCCGACGATGAACGCCCAGAACTTGAAGCCGAACATCCGATGGATGCGGCGGTAGATCCACCACCGCAGCGCGACGTCGCCTGCCGCTCCTGGTGCGCGCGGCTTCAGGCGCCTGCGCTCGCGGGCCAGGACATGCTCTCGCAGCACTTCGAGAATCTTCGGGACCGACACCAGCACCGAAATCCGCCGTCGCTTGATCTGCGCGACGATCTCGGTCGGGTTGTAGCCGCGCATGAAGACGACCACGCCCGGGATCATCGGCGGGATGAACGTCGCCATCGCCTGCCCGAACATGTGGCTGAGCGGCAGCAGATTGAGGAAGCGCAGCGGATAGAACGGCCGGCCCCACTTGCGGTACTTCACTACCTCGCGCTCGACCGGGCACGATGTTGGCCAGCACGTTTCGATGCGTGATGACCACGCCTTTCGGATCCGCAGTCGCGCCCGACGTGAAGATGATCTCGACGACGTCGTCGCGCGCGATCGGAACCGCAGGCGGTTCCCGTCCGTCCAGTCGAGTTCGTGCAGCTTCCACACCGGCGCGGACGGCGGCGTGTCCAGCGGCGGCACGTCCTGGCCGATCAGCAACAGTTTCGCGCTTGACGATCTGGCTGACGCGGGCGAGAAACGACGGCGAGGCGCGATAGTCGATCGGCACCACGACGATCCCGCGTGAGGACGCAGCCCCAGAACGCGACGATCCACTCCGGCCGGTTCTCGCTCCAGAAGATGACCGCGTCGCCTTTGCGCAGCCCGAGGCGTGCAACTTCGCTGCGAATCCGCGCGCGGCCCGACTGACCTGGTCGTAGGTATGCGACCGGCTGCGGAACCCGTCGTCGTGCGCGAGAAAGTCGCCGCGCGCGCTGCGACAGATCGTGGAAAAAGTCGAGGAGCGTGTCGCGGACCACGAGTGAAGCTATGATATACGGCCCTCGCATGCGGATCTTTCTCACCGGCGCGACCGGCTACATCGGCGCCGCCGTGCTCGATTGCGCTGGTGCGCGCCGGCCACGACGTGACCGCGCTCGTCCGTCGACAAGGAAAAAGCGCGTCGCGTCGCGAGGCGCGGCGGTCATCCGATCGTCGGTGATCTGACCGAGCCCGAATCGTATCCGCGACGTGCTCCGAGGCCAGGATGGCTACGTCTACGCGGCGTTCGATTCGCCATCGGGGCGCGGCCTCGGCGATCGAACGCACAGCGCTCGAGACGATCCTCGCGGCGGCTCGCCGTCCGCGGACCGCCGGGCCGAGCGCCGCCACTCGCTTCGTCATCTACACGTCGGGCATCTGGATTCTCGGTCGGACGACGGATCCCGCCACCGAAGAGACGCCGATCAATCCGATCGAGCATGTCGCGTGGCTGCCCGGACAGGAGCAACTGGTCCTCGATGCCGGCGGCGACTCTCTCCGTGCCGTCGTCGTGCGGCCCGGCGTGCGTCTACGGCGGCGGGACCGGCGTGATCTGCGACCTGTTCGCGGCGGCGAGCAACGGCCTCGTCCGCGTCGTGGGCGATGGCAACAATCGCTGGCCGCTCGTCTACGATCGCGATCTCGCCGATCTCTACGCTCGCCTGGTCGCGCGTGAAGACGCTGTCGGGCATCTACCACGCGAACGACGAAGGCGACGAACGGGTCAACGACGTCGTCGACGCGATCAAGCCGCACGTGAAGGTCAAACCGGATGTGCGCTACGTGCCGATCGAAGAAGCCCGGCACAAGATGGGTGCGCATGCCGACGCGCTGGCGCTCGATCAAGCTGGTGCGCAGTCCGCGCGCCCGGGCGCTCGGATGGGCGCCCACGTCTGCACTCGGTAGCGGGAATGCCGCGCGTCTGCTGGACGAATGGCGCGCGGCGAAAAACTAAGAGGATGGCTAATGGCTAATGGCGCTGGCTGATGGCTAAACGTTGGGGTTAACTCCGGCCCTTTTAGCCATTAGCCCTCAGCCATCAGCCATGATTGGCCGCGTCCGATTCCGTCGCGGCTGGTCTCTCCCGCGCGGCTTCTGCGTCCGGCGGCCTCAGCGGCTGCACCAGGTGCGGCGTTTCCACGGCTTCGAGGACCGCCGGTTTCGGTTCCGGCAACTCACCGGCCACCACCGCGTCGACCAGGCCGTACTCAGCGCCTTCTGCGCGTCGAGATAGAAATCAGTGCGCTTGGTGTCGCGGATGATCTGTCGCAGTGGCTTGCCCGATCGAGACGACAGGATGTTGTAGATCTGATCCTGCATCTGCTTCGAGGCGCTCGAGATGCTGCGCCGCCGCGGTGGTCGACTGCCAGCCCGCCCATTTCGCCGGCTCGTGAATCATGATCCACGAGTGCGGGAACGCCAGACGCCGTCCTTCGCTCGCGGCCTGGAGCACGATCGAGCCCATCGAGTAGGCCATGCCCTGCACGATGATCGTGACCTCGATCCCTCGGCTGACGATGTGACGGATAGCATCGTGAATCGCGAGGCCGTCCGTGACGTTGCCGCCGGCGCTGTTGATGTAGAGCGTGATCGGCCGGTTGTTGTCGTTCGCCAGCTCGCGAAGCCGCTCGATGCAGCTGCGAGCGGTGTCCTTCTCGATGTCGCCGATCAGGTAGACGTCGCGCAGTCGATCCGATGTTTCCTTCCGCAGCTGCGCGCGCACCGCATCTACGAGTTCGGCGATCAGACGGTCGCTCAGGTCACCCATAGGCTTAGCTATTATGGCATCGATTCGAGCTCAGCCGGTTCATGCCGGCACGAAGTAAAACGCCAGCGCCATGATGAGATAGACCGCAATCAGCTGCAGCCCCTCGACCCAGTTGCTCTCGCCGTCGAGGACGACGATGACGGTGGCCAGGACGGAAAGGGCAATCGCCGTAATCTCGAACGCGTTGAACAGCAGTGACATCGGGTGCCCGATGGCCATCGAGTAGAGCACAACCGCCGGCGCCACCAGGAGCGCGATCTGCGCGCTGCTGCCGACGGCAATCTCGACGGCCAGGGTCATCTGGTTGCGGCGGGCTGCGACGATCGCGGAATAGTGTTCGGCGGCGTTGCCGATGATGGCGACCACGATCACCCCGACGAACAGTTCGGTGAAGCCGAACTTGGCCAGCGCCGGCTGGAGCGCTCCGACCAGGATCTCTGCCTGGATTGTCGTGAGAATCGTGGCGACCGCCAGAATGCTGACCGCAGCGGTCGTCGTCAGCGGGTGATCGCCATGATGGTGTTCGTCAGGGGCGAAACAGATCGCGCTGCACTTTGAACGCGTAGATCAGACTGCCGGCGTGACGCCGAAATCAGGATGAGCGCGCTCCAAAAGCTCAGGCGATCGATCGCGACCGGATGCGCGGCCAGGCTTCCGTAGAGCGACAGATCGAAGACGGCCGGCATGACGAGCGCAACAACAGCAAGAAACAGCATCGCCGACGTGTTGGTGGCGGCCGTGCGGTGAAAGGTCTGCGATTTCCGGCCGAGGCCGCCGAGGAAGAATGACAGCCCGAGGACGAGCAGCAGGTTCCCGAGGATGCTGCCGGTGATCGAGGCTTTGACCAGGGCGACGTGCCCGTTGTTGAGCGCGACCACGGCGATGATCAATCTCGGCGGCGTTGCCAAATGTCGCGTTCAGAAAACCGCCCCACGCTGGCCCCGACCGGCGGCGCGAGCTCCTCTGTGCCGAGTCCGATGAGCCCCGCCAGCGGAATGAGCGAAACGGACGCCGAGAAGAAGACCCACGCCGATCCTTCGGCGAGAAACTCCAACGCCCACGAAACAGGCGCCGCCACGATGGAGCACGTTGAGCGGAGATCCGAGAATCGCGCGCAGCATCTTGGGCGGGGATTGTACGGTCAGAGGAACTGTTTGGCCTCGTCAATCGCCTGATCGAGCGTCGTCACGCTGCCGTCCATTTGCTGTTCGTAGACGGCTTTCAGAATCTCGCCGACGCGCGGACCCGGTTTCACGCCGAGCTCGAGCAGATGGCGCCCGAGGAGAATCGGCGCCGGCGGACGATGCTCCACGCCGAGCGCGCGCGCGCGCTCGAGAAACCAGTCCATCGCGGAGCAGTCGAAGCGGCCGGGCTCGCGGCCTACGCAATCCGCCTTCGCCAGCGCGCGCCAGCAGCTCGAGGTCGACCTTGTGCGCGAGCCGGCGGAACGCGCCGTCGCCGACCTCGTCGCGCACCTTGAACCACGAGCCGGGCTTCAGATGCTGGGCGGTGACGCCCGAGCGACCTGCCGCGCGCACGTCGTAGCCGTCGATCGAGTGCACGTTCAGGCGATCGAGGAACGCCGTCGCCGGCGCGACGCCCTGTTCCTCGTGATCGCATCGATCGGATCCGGCCGTCGATGAACGCCGTCGTCGCCGGCTTGCCGAGGTCGTGGCAGACGGCGCCGAGCATCACGGCGATCTGCTGCGGCCGCTCGAGATCGTCGATCGCGCGTCCGCGCCTGATCGATCGACCTGCAGCGTGTGGACCCAGACGTCGCCTTCCGGGTGCCACTCCGGCTCCTGCGGGCAGCCGGCCAGCGCCTGCAGCTCGGGAAACAGCTGCGCGACGACGCCGAGATCCATCGCCAGCGCGAAGCCGATCGACGGCCTGGCCGCGAGCAGCAGCTTTTCGATTTCGCCCCAGATGCGCTCGGCCGGCAGATCGTCGAGCGGCGATGCGCCGGCACAGCGCCGCGCGTCGCCTCGTCGAGCGCGAAGCTCGAAGCCGCGCGGCGAACTGGATCGCGCGCAGCACGCGCAGGCTGTCGTCGGCAAACGTCTGCGGCGTCGACCATCGCGCAGCAGGCGGCGCTCGATGTCGCCGCGGCCGTCGAACGGATCGAAGTATTCCTCGGTCAGCGGATCCCAGGAGATGGCGTTGACCGTGAAATCCCGCCGCCGCGCCGCCTCTGCGATCGACATGTCCGGATCGCCGACGACGACGAAGCCGCGATGGCCGCGGCCGGCCTTCGAATCGCGCGCGCGGCAGCGAGACGTCGATCGTCGCCGAGCTTGTAGACCTGAAAGCCTCGCCGACGCGCCTCCACCCGGCCAAACGCTTCGAGCAGCGCGCGCAATCGATCGGGCGCGATGCGAAAGACCTCGAGATCGATGTCTGGGTTCAGCCTTGTCGGGCCGGTTCCATGCAGTCCGATCGCGGACCCAGCCGCCGACGATCAGCGCCCGGCCGCCGGCGCCGCGGACAGCGCTGCGCGATGTCGAGGACGCGTCGACGGGGACGTCGCTCATCCGTCAGGACACGCCGAATCGGCTTGCGTCCGAAGCGGCTGGACGATGCGATCGCAGAAGCCAGGCGCGACCGGCGTTGGCCCACACCAGGGCGCGCGACGTGAAATGAGGGAAGACCTCCGGCACCGGCCGCTCGATCGCGCGCGCGATGCGCGCTCGGCGACGAGCTGCACCTCCTGGCGCGGACCGCCGGATCGCGTGACCGTGACGCCGGTCTCGCGCGTCATCACGCTCGAAGAATTCGGTGTCGGTGCGACACCGGGCACACGACAGTGACGTGAATGCTGCGTGCCGCTGAGTTCCGCTCGCAGGCACTCCGCGAGCCCAACCTGCGCGAACTTCGTCGTGCGGAATAGCGCGCCCATGTCGGGCACCCCCCGCTTGCCGACGATCGACGACACGACGATCACGAGTGGCCCGCGCTTCTGGCGGCGGAAAATCGGCAGCGCCGCGCGGATCGCGGTAGTAGGTGCCCATGTAGTTGATGTCGACCAGTTTGCGCATCTGCTCGGGCGTGATGTCGTCGATCGCGCCCGCAATCCCGGAACCCGGCGTTGCACATCATCACGTCGAGCGTGCCGAAGCTGCTCCACGGTGCGCGCCACGAGCGCGCTCATCTCGTCCTCGCGCGTCACATCCGCCACGATCGGCAGCGCGCCGGCCGCCGCACGCCTCGATTTCGCGCGGCGGCTTCGTCGAGCCGCTCTGTGCGCCGCGCGCAGATCGCCGACCGACGCGCCATCGCGCGCCAGGCCGCAGCGCCGTCGCGCGGCCGATCCCCGCCGACGCGCCCGTGATCGCGTATCACCCGCTTCGACATGACGGCAGCTTACACGACAGCTTTCAGCTTTCAGGCTCAGCTGTCGAGTGGACATCCGCTGATAGCCGGACAGCTGATAGCGGTAAGCTACGCCGCATGGATCCCGCGATCCGGCTGCTCCGTGATCTGGCGGCGATCAACTCGGTCAATCCGACGCTGGTGCCTGGCGCACCCGGCGAGCGCGAGATTGCCGATGCGGTTGCCGCCGCGATGCGCACCATCGGACTCGAGGTGATCCGTCGAAGACGCCGGCGGCGGCCGGCCGAACGTCGTCGGGGTGCTCGAGTCGCGGGTGAAAGGCCCGGCGCTGATGTTCTGCGGGCATACCGACACCGTCGGCGTCACCGGCATGCGTGATCCGTTCACGCCGCGGTCGAGCGCGACGTGTCGGCTCTACGGCCGCGGAGCGCAGGACATGAAAGGCGGAGTGGCCGCGATGATCGATGCGGCGCGCGTCGTGGCGGGGAAGGGCGGCCCGGCCTCCGGTCGGTTGATCGTCGCTGCCGTCGTGGACGAAGAGCATTCGAGCATCGGCGCCGACGCGCTCGTTGCCTCATGGCGCGCCGACGCCGGCGTCGTCACCGAACCAACGGACCTGGCCATTGCCATCGGCCACAAAGGCTTCGCGTGGATCGAAGTGGACGTGTTCGGCAAGGCAGCGCACGGCAGTCGGCCCGCCGACGGCGTGGACGCGATCATCAGGCTGGGCCGCGTACTCGACGCGGCTCGAAGCGCTCGATCGCGAGCTCCAGTCTCGCCCGCCGCATCCGCGCATGGGCACGGCCTCGCTGCATGCCTCATTCGTGGAAGGCGGCCACGAGAGTTGAGCAGCTATCCTGATCGCGCCCGCCTCACGCTCGAACGGCGCACGCTCCCTGGCGAAGCGGCTTCGGCGCCGATCGACGAGGCCGAGAAGATCATTCGAACGCTCACGGACGAGGACGCATCGTTCCGCGCCGCCGCGCGATTCGTGTTTGGCACGGCCCGCGTCATGCAGCTACCCGCCGATCACCGCCTGCCGCAGCTGCTTGGCGACGCATGCGCCGCTGCAACTAGCAAAACTGCCAGTACTGTCGGCGCGAGCTTCTGGACCGATGCGGCGGTGCTCGGTCACGCGCGGGACGCCGTCCGTCCTGTTTGGCCCGGGCGGTGCCGGGCTGCACTCGGTGGAGGGAGCATCAATGTTGCGGACGTCCTGGCGTGCCGGGACGTGCTCGCGGAACTGGCCGTCAGGTTCGGCCAAACGGCGGGAGTCGCGTCGACCTAGGGCGACAATAATACACACGGCTGTGCGTTTCCGCTACGCGATCTTGCGCTCCGGATGACAAAGCGCGGACGCGCCAAAGGTGCCGAGGCGCCTCGCGGACCGTCACCTGCGGACGCGTTTCATTCAGTGATTCCCACCTGTGCGTCTCGTGTCCGCATGACACGCAGCGCAGGAACATCCGATCCTGCTCGAACTGCACCAGCGCATCGTGCCCGTGCAGGCCGCACATCATCTGCCGCAGCCGCTCGAACATGCTGACGCTTTCCCGATCCGCTTCCACGACTTGCCGCTTTGTCGCGATCGCCTGGGGATAGTTCGTGACCATGTCCTCTTGCTCCTCCGTGCGGCTCAGGTGATATCAACGAGGCATGCCGAACTCGACCGGTCCCCGTAAACGTTTGGACGGAACTGGTTTGCGGCGAAGTCGCCGCCCTGGCCGGTTTTCGAGTAGGTGTTCAGCTTACCAACAGCCAGACTTTTCTCAGCCACGCTCGGTGATCCGCGCAGGACGAAGAGCACGTTGGCCGGGCGTTCGCCGAGCCGCCGCATGAAATAAGGGAACCATTCGCGGCCGAAGGGCACGTAGATGCGCAGCCGGTAGCCGTCGTTGACCAGCTTGTCTGCAGGTCGCGGTCGAATCCCGATAACATCTGAAACTCGAAACGGTCCTGGCTGATGTCGTGGGTGCGCGCTCCATTCGCGCGCGAGGTCGATCATCGCCGGATCGTGTGTGGCGATCGGCGGGAGACGTGCCGTCGGTCAACAGCACTTTCAGCATCCGCGCGTACGCGGCGTCGACGTCCGCCTTTGTGCTGATACGCCACCGTCGTCGGCTCGCGATACGCGCCTTTGACGAGCCGGACGCGCGCGCCGAGCGCGATTGATGCGCTGGACGATCGGCTTCGCTGCGGTGACAGCGTCCGACTGCAGCACGACGCCCATCTGCCGGTAGCCCTGCATGCCACAGCGTTTCGAAGATGTTCGAGCGTGACCTCGGTGTACGGCGAATCCTCCATGTCGATCCGGACGAAGAATTCCGCCGGCTCGGCGCGCTCGAGGATCTTGCGCAGGTTGTCGATCGGCGCTCGCCTTGTCGACGTCGAGTCCGAGCTGCGTCAGCTTCACCGAGATGTTGCGCTCGATGCCCGACTGCGATCGATGGCGTCGATGACGTCGCGAGGTAGCGCGCGCGTCGCCGCGTCGGCCATCGTCGAGGCTGGTGACGCTTTCGCCGAGCAGATCGAGCGTCTGCGTCATGCTGGCGTGCCTCGAGCGCGCGCGCCGCGTCGATCGCTTCAGCGACGGTTTCGCCGGCGATGAAGCGGCGCGCGAAGCTGGTCGGCCGCCGCATGCCGTACCGCGACGCCACTGTCTTCAGAACGTTCCGCTTTGTGCGAGAGCGCGTGAAAGAAGGCTTTGACAGCGCTCGTCGAGCATCTAGTGAGTCCGGCCGGTGGTCGACGAGCAGATGCTCGATCGTTCTCGCGTAGTAGCGCAGCACGGTGCGCTCGCGTACGCGGAATCGGCCGTTCTCAGCGACGACGATTCCGCTGGTTCTCGAGCGGCTCGGCGGCGCTTCCTCGATCGCCTGGCGGCCGCTCGGTCACGACCGAGGTTGCGCGTGCCGCGCGGCGAGCTCTTCGATCAGGCGATCGATGCGCGTCTCGAGATCGCGCGCGGGTGATCGATCGGCCGCATCGCCGCGGCGAACACCGCCGTCGGCAGCACTTTGTAGAGCGCGCCGGTGCGCGCGCGCATCGAGGCGCGCCAGCTCCAGCACGTCGCTGCGCGAGTGCACGTCGCGATCGCCGACCGGTGATTGGCGCGCCGAAGGTGACGAACGCGCGCGATCGGTAGCCGACGGCGTAGCGCACCATCTCGGCCAGCTTCGCGCGCGAACGCGCCGCTGCCGCTTCTTCACGCTGCTGGTGCGCGAGGATGTGGTCCTCGAGCACGAGATCGTAGGCGATCGGCGACGGGAATGATCACCAGATCCGGGTTGCTCGCGCGCTGCAGCGCCGCGTTGAAGCAGCCCGGTCTTCGCCGGCTTCAGCTCGCCGCTGTAGCTGCGGCCGCCTTCCGGATAGAAGAACAGATCGTGCTTCTGCAGGATCTCGGCGACGTACGCCTTCAGCGTGATCAGGTACGCCGGGTCCTTCGCTGTTGCGGCGGATCGGAATCGCGCCGGTCACGTGGCTGGTGGAGCAGGCCGAGCGGGCCGCCGAACAGGTTGATGCCGGCGGCGATGAGCGGCGGCCGGATCCCGTTGTCGTCGAGCACGAGCGGCTCGACGAGGTAGTCGGTGTGGCTCTTGTGATTCGACGCGTAGACGATGCGGTGCGCGCGCACGGCCGCGATCGACGTGGTGGAGGTTCTCGTGCTTGCGCTCGATCTTGCGGAGAATCGGATAGAGCGGATGCTGCAGCGCGCGATAGAACTCGCGTGCCGCTGCGTCGTGCGAAGCTCGTCGAGATACCGTAGATGCGCTCGCGCGCTTGCGCGCGCTCGCCATAGCCGCCGCGCAGGTACTTCGAGCACTTCCTCGCGCGCGAGGACCGCCTGGGCGATTTCGTCGAGCATGAATCGCTCGACTATAGCACGCGCAGACGTGGAGAGGGGCTCGCTTTTGCCTGCAACCTTGAGCGCCAGCGCCCGCGAGTTGCGCGCGACTGCGTCGGCAAACTCGGTGGTGGACGCCGTGCCGCCGAGATCCCGCGTGCGCATGCTCGTCGCCGTCGAGCACCACGCCGAGCGCGCGCCATGATGCGATCCGCCGCCGCGGCCTCGTCGATGTGCCGCAGCATCATCACCGCCGACAGCAGCAGCGCCGTCGGGTTCGCCAGATTCTTGCCGGCGATGTCCGGCGCGCTGCCGTGCACGGCTTCGAACAGGCCGCGATCTCGGTGCCGAGATTGGCGGCGCCGACGACGCCGAGGCCGCCGACCAGTCCGGCGCACAGATCCGACACGATGTCGCCGTACAGGTTCGGCAGCAGCAGCACGTCGAACTGCGACGGCGTTCATCACCAGGCTGCATGCAGCGCGGCGTCGACGATGCGCTCGTCGTACGGTAATGTCGGCGTAGTCGCGGGCGACGCGGCGCGCGCACTCGAGGAACAGGCCGTCGCTCGAGCTTCATGATGTTCGCCTTGTGAATCGCCGTCACGCTTCCGGCGGCCGTGGCGCCGCGCGTAGCTCGAACGCGAACTTCGGCGATGCGCGTCGACGCGTGCTCGGTGATGATCTTCAGGCTCTGACGACGCCGGGCACGACTTCGTGCTCGAGGCCGGCGTAGAGGTCCTCGGTGTTCTCGCGGACGATCACCAGGTCCACGCCGCGCAATCGCGCGTCGGCACGCCCGGCATGTTCCACACCGGGCGCAGGTTGGCATAGAGATCCGAGCGCCTTGCGGAGCCCGACGTTCACGCTCGTGAAGCCGCTGCGCGATCGGGCGTGGTCGACCGGACCTTTCAGCGCCACGCCTGTTCCGGCGGATCGAGTCGATCAACTCGGTCGGGCAGCGTGTGGCCGGTGCGCTCGAACGCGATCGCACGCCGGCCAGGTGTTGCTCCCACTCGATCGACACGCCGGACGCCCTCGACGATGCGGACGACCGCTCGGTGACTTCCGGCCCGATGCCGTCGCCGGGAATCAACGTGATGGTTCGGCTCATTCGTGCGCGTACCACGCGAGGAGGACGAACCCGAGCGCCGTGTTGACGTAGGTCGCCGTCGCTCCTGGAATCAGCCACCGATCGAAAAACGTCATGAGCAGCATCAGCACCACGATTCCGAGATTAACGAATGAAGAACGCGCGCGGCGGCGGTCCCACGAACTTCAGTGCGAACAGGCACAGCACCAGCACCGCCCCACAGCCGACGCGATGGGATGGTACGAGGCCGTCGGCTGCCGACGAGCGCGCCTGGCATGGCGCCCAACCAGACGACCAGCGCCACCAGCGCGACGCACCGGACGACGAGACCATCAGGGAATTGTACACCTGAGGATTTCAGGATCAGAGGTTTTGTGGATTGAGCGGGTCACGGCCATCGTCGTCGAGAGCGCGGCGCGCGGCGATGCATTGTCGCCGTCGGCGCTCCTCTTCTGGTCCGTCGATACCTGGCCGCGAGTGAACCGGATACGTCCGGCGTGCTCGGCTATGCACTGGCCGCGCGCTCGCGCAGCCGTTCGATGATTCGACGACGCCCGAACGCGCCGCCTGGCTGCGGGCCTTGGTCGAAGCGATCGCCGTGTCCGAGGATCCACGCCTGGCCGAGACCGCGCGCGGACCTGATCGCCGGTCCTCAGCCGCAGAGTGGCCATCGTTGACGATCGCCGGCGCGACGCCGCGCCGTCCATCGAAGCCGGCCTCGTCGCGTCACCTCTCGTCGATCCCCAGGAGCTCGTTCCGCACGCGATCGACGAGCTCGAACGAATCGTCGGCTCGGTCTACCACCCTGGCCAGCGCGTCGGCGATGTGGCGGACCATGTGTGCCTGGCGTCGGCGCTGCTCACGGCATGCGGGAGGCGACCGGGCGGCTGCCGTATCTCGATGCTGGCCGGAAGAGCTCATGCAGGTGCTGCGGGTGACCCGCAGCAGACTTCACCGCGTCGGTTGCGACGCCGTGCGCGTGTGGTCGCGGCTCGCCGCCCTGCACGACGATGCAGGCGTATCGCAGTTCCGCGGTGATCAAAGCGGACGCCGCGTGCCGGAGCCGATGCGTTGCGCATGCTCGAGCAGCTCGTCGGCGGCGCTCGACGATCCGCGCGTCGATGCCGCGCGCTACGGCCCTGCGCTGGGACGAGCCCCGATCGCCGCTTCATCCCTGAGCCTGTCGAAGGACGAGCTCGAAACGGTTCGACCTGGCCTCACCACGAGCGAGATACACCTTTGGCGTCGCGCTCGATCATAGCTTCGCGGCCATGCACCGCGTGACCGCGCCACGCTGATTCCCGCTCTGAAAAACATCGCCACCGCAGCTGCGCATCGACTCGATCACGTCGACGTCGGAGGCCGGGAGCGGCGCATCCGACGAGCTGCTGCGTCGGCGGCCGATCTCATGGCGGCGCTGTTCTTCGCCGAGATGCGGTTCGATCCGCAGGATCCCCGCAACCCGGGAGCGATCGCTTCGTGCTGTCGAAGGGCCACGCCGCGCCGATTCTGTACGCGGCGTGGGCCGAGGCCGGCGCCTTCGATCGCGGCCGAGCTGCTGAAGCTGCGGCGGATCGATTCGGACCTCGAAGGCCATCCGACGCCGCGGCTGCCGTTCGTCGGACGTCGCGACCGGCTCGCTCGGCCAGGGCATCTGCGCCGCGATCGGCATGCGCGCTGAACGCGCGCCGCATCAGATCCGGACTACCGGACCTACGTGCTGCTCGGCGACGGCGAATCGGCCGAAGGCTCCGTGTGGGAGGCGGCCGACGTCGGCGCCATGCGACAGCCTCGACAACCTGTGCGGCATCACCGACGTCAACGGCGCTCGGCCAGAGCCGGCCGACGATGTGGCAGCACGACATGGAGCAGTTCGCGCGCCGCTGGCGCGCCTTCGGCTGGCACGCGATCGTCATCGACGGCCACGACATGGCCGCCATCCTCGACGCGCTCGCCGAGGCGCGGCGCACCAAGGGCCAGCCGACGATGATTCTGGCGCGGACGATCAAGGGCAAGGGCGTGTCGTTCGTCGAAGGCAAGGAACGGCTGGCACGGCAAGGCGTTCAAGAAGGGCGAGGAGCTCGATCGCGCGCTCGCCGAGCTCGAGAAGCAGTTCGTGCCCGGCGCCGGCGGGCGTCGACCTCGCGCAGCAGATTCCCAGAGCCGGCCGCCACGCCGACGGCCGCGCCGGTCAGGCCGAAGCCGATGGCGCCGCCGGCACTACGCTCGGCGACGAGGTCGCGACGCGCGAGGCCTACGGCGCGGCGCATCGCCAAGCTCGGCGAAGCCGACCGCGCGTCGTCGCGCTCGACGCCGACGTGAAGAACTCCACCTTCAGCGACAAGTTCGAGAAGGTCGTTCCCGATCGCTTCTACCAGAACTTCATCGCCGAGCAGGTGATGATCGGCGCGGCGATGGGGCTGGCGGCGCGCGGCGCCGATTCCGTTTCCGTCGACGTTCGCCTGCTTCCTCGTCGCGCGCGGCCGATTTCATCCGCATGGCCGCGATCAGCAACGTCGGCATCAAGATGGCCGGCTCGCACGCGGGCGTGTCGATCGGCGAGGACGGCCCGTCGCAGATGGCGCTCGAGGATCTGGCGATGTGCCGGGCGCAGCCGAACATCGCCGTGCTGTATCCGTGCGACGCGGTCAGCGCCGAGCGGCTCGTCGCGCTGGCGCGGCCTACCATCCCGGGCCCGGTCTACATCCGCACGAGCCGGCCGCAAGACGCCGGTCATCTACGCCGAACGACGAGACGTTCTCGATCGGCGGCCTGAAGGTGCTGCGCGAGAGCGCGCGAAGACGTCGGCCACCGTCGTCAGCGCCGGGGTCACGGTCTTCGAGGCGCTCAAGGCCTACGACCAGCTGAAGGCGCGCGGGCATCGTCGATCCGCGTCATCGATCTCTATTCGGTCGCGCCGGTCGACGGGACGGCGCTCGTCGCGGCCGGGCCGCGCGACGGGCGGGCACCTGATCACCGTCGAGGATCACTACGCGGCCGGCGGCATCACGGCGACGCCGTCGCCGAAGCGGTGCGCCGACGCCGGGCTCACCGTGCGCCGGCTCGCCGTGCGCGAGATTCCGCGCAGCGGCAAGCCCGAGGAACTGCTCGATCGCTTCGGCATCTCCGCGAAGCACATCGTCGAGGCTGTGCGGATGCTCACGAAGTCAGAAATGCGAGAGTCAGAAGTCGGTAAACACGCCCGGAGCTTCCAGACTTCGGGCTGAACTTCAGACTTCAAACTTGCAGGCCGTCAGCGTCCCGCGTCCTGAACAACGTTCGCTGCATCCGCTCCTCGCGCGTAGACTGCAGCGTTTTCGCCTGGGTCTTCTGTTCCGGCGTCAGCAGCTGGAACACCTCGGCGTGCGTCCGAAGGCGCGGGCGACGGCCATGTGGCTTCCACCGCGGCGACCTCAGCGCTCCGCTGCCGGATGAGCCCTTCGTCCACCGAGTCGGCGGTGACGGCCTGCTGCAGCGCGTCGTGCGCGATCCGCGCGCGATCGCCGAGCGCCTTCCGCTCGTCGCGATGCGAGTCCGCGATCGTCTTGATCTGTGCTTTCTGCGCGTCCGTGATGTTCAACTCGCGACCGAGCATTGGCAGCATGCCCATTGGACCGCCGGGTCCACCGCGCCTGCCCTGAGCGGAGTCAGAAGGGCCCGCCGCATCCGCCGGGGCCACGCCCGGCCCCATGCCTCGGCTAAACGAGCGCGGGTCCTGATTCGTATTCTGAGCAGTGGCATACACGCCGGCGCCGACACCAAGCACCAGCACGCCGGTCGCGACGCCGAGAGCCAGTCGTTTCGTTGTCATGTGGCGATCTCCTCTATAGTGATTGACTGACGCCGTTGACGCCCGTTTGACGCAACCGTGAAAAACCATGACCCCAGCCGCCGCGCGCTCGCGGGTCGAAGACGAACCGCACATTCGAGCTCGTCTGTCTGCATCTCGGACTGAGGGCTATCGCTGTGTGATGCGCGTCGGCGACGGGGCGACGGCGCTCGAGCGCGCCGAGTCACGGCCGTTTCGACCTGCTGGTCCTCGACCTGATGCGTGCCGCCGGCCTCGACGGGCTGCGTTGTGCCGCGCCGTGCGGAACGGCCGGACGAATCGCGACGTCCGATCCTGATGCTCACGGCGCGCCGTGAAGAAGTCGGACAAGGATCGTCGGCCTCGAGAGCGGCGCCGACGACTACCTGACCAAGCCCTTTGGCGTCCGCGAGCTGGTCGCGCGGGCGCGCGCGCTGCTGCGGCGGCCGCGCCAGCGCGCCGACGCCGACGCCGCCGGGCGGAGCCGCTCGATACACGTTCACGACGTCGACATCGACCCGGCGCGCGCCGCGTGCGCGTGTCCGGCGCGCGACGTCGATCTGACCGACCAGGAGTTCCGGCTGCTCTGCATCTGCTGGCGAGTCACGCCGGCATCGTGTTCAGCCGCGAGGCGCTGCTCGTCGAAGATCTGGCGCGGGCGACACGTTTGTGACCGTCCGCAGCGTCGACACGCTCGTCAAAGCGGCTCCGGCGCCGGATCGAGTCGGATCACGAGAATCCGCAGCTCCTGCTGACCGTCTGGGGCGTCGGCTACAAGTTCGCCGATCGGTGAAGCCTGAGCTCGAAACGGATGGGCTAAACCTTTCAACACAAAGCATTTACGCATTCAGTTCCTGGTTGTGTAAGATCTTGCTAAGCGTTTCCGCGTCCCCCGCGGGAATCCTCTTCACAACGCATCGGATTAGTTCCTTCGAAACGGAGCGCAACCGTGTTTGCTCGCAAGTGGTCTCGCCGGACGATTTGATTGGTGTCGCTGTCGTGTTGAGCAATACGTAACTGA
>ERZ1370068.1527-contig-11428_pt1 | contig 78126 bp, 120 predicted proteins | sample MGYA00561227_ERZ1370068 | MGnify/ENA primary metagenome ERZ1370068 (study PRJEB38410, sample SAMEA6850437) | metagenome | study: Metagenomic assessment of the ecological functions of the soil: analysis of the soil microbiota associated with the... | reverse complement strand
GCATGTATTGCTAAGAGTCTTGAATGGCGTATTACCTGCCCCCGGCAGAACAGGACACCCGGTGGAAACGTGGCTTGTTGATGAGCGACTGATTATCTTGGCAGAGTTAAACCGGCGGAATGCACTAGAAACCCTTTCCCCTTTCCTACCCCTATAGTGTGGGGAAAGCCGGAAAACAGGAAAGCCTCATACACTTTGCTCTTTGGTATCTTCCTTAGACCTACTGCCTAAGGAAGGAGAGGAACCTATAGACTGGCTAGTAGAGGGATTAATCCCTAAGGGAAGCCTTGTTCTTCTAACTGCTCCTCCGCCAGTTCCTACAAACGTTTTTCGCTCTGAGCCTAGGCAAGTGCCTTGCACAAGGGGAGCCAAATTCCGCCGCGAATTCGGAAGTCGGTAGCGTAACCTACGTTGACCGGAGAGAACCCCGTGAAGCGTTATCAGTAGCCGGCTAAAGACAATCGGCGTTTCTAATCTCACTGTATGGCCTTTCTGCTGATCCTGAACCTCCGTTGGGAGATGGAAGCTATCTTGACCTAGCAGCAACAGGACATTCTTAATTTTCGACTCTCTCCGTAGATTCTTACACCGGCAGTGAAAACGCCCCCGGAAGAGATGGCATGGCTATCTTCGAGCTAACAAGCAAGGAACCACCGTCTCGGGTGTTGCACCATTCCGGGAAAGCAGAGGGCAATCTTTATAGGGGCTCAACAGAAATATTAAAGCGGTAGATATAGCTTTCTCCATAGAGAAAGAGAAACAACAAACACGGGTAGCTGGTGCCCCGGTTCCCTTAACTCTTAGGTGCATCGCCACAGGTAATGTCGAAGAACCTATTTTGAATCTTGAGTTTGTAACCGAAGGTGAACGGGTTAGTTTTCGTGACGTTACAGCGGACCGGAGGACGAGAAACAAGAGGCTAGGCATGAAACGCTAATCGCCATTCAAGGGGCAATCCGGAGCCTTCAGAGCGAGCAGGGGGAGCCAAATCAAACGCAGGTTCTGAAGCCTTGAATGAGGACTTGAGCCTAGGAAAACAAAAGCCTTAAACTTCTTGAGCCAAGGAGAGGGCACCTATTGGAAATCTGAAGCTAAGAACGGCTCAAGGCGGTATCAAACCCTTTCCCTTTCCTGAGACACTAGGGGAGGAAAGCCGGAAAGCCTTAACGAAGGCTAACGAACAATTACGAAACGTCAGGAGGTCGCGCATGGAGGCAAGAGTTCTAGTAGAAACACTTCATCATGGAATTAACATCACTGTCTTTGGCGACAAGGTAAGGGTTGAGGCATCACGAGAACCCGACCCGATACAAAAGCACTATTACAAGAACTCAGGAGCAGAAAGAAGCCGTCAAATCGTACCTGGCGAAACCGGATCCCATGCTCTCAGTTGAGGATTGGTATTCTCCTTTCAACAATTTTGCCGCGAGGTATACGACGAAACGCCCGACTTCGACTGCCTATGGCTAAAGGAGAATCGTGTGGACCTTTACCGAGTTATCAAGGCAAAAGAGAACGAGATTACCGCACTGGGAGCAGCACGGTTGTCTGAGGTCATGGCAGTTCCTATGAGAATGGCGAGGGCTTATCCTAAAAGCTGAGTTTGAGCGCAAAGAATCTGCACGATGACCGAAGAGTATCTCACCATTGCCGTCGCGGCACGGCTAAAGATCAAGCCGCAAACCGTCAAGAATACTAAGAGATGGCATCGGGGCTCTTCCAAAAGGTGTTCACTACGTCAGCCCGCAAGCGACCGGACCGCGGATTCGCGGTCGTGGCGGTGGTTGCGTGGCTGGATTTTCGCAATCTTCAAGAACCGCAAAACCTTGAAAACGACGACGATTTATTGGATTCCGATGCCGCGCGAGTTATCAGCATGAGAGAGCCTTTGCACAAAGAAAGGTGCGGCATTGGCCCTTTGACAAAAGCTATGGACGTTTTGTCTATAGATAGGGTGTGACAGGAAATGAATTTAGAAAACTTCGCCGCGTTCCTCCCACTGCAGTCGATCGCGGCTATCGCGTGGGATTAGAAATCACGATTGAAGGGCTTGATGACGCGGTGGGAAACCGGAGAAACGCCAGTTCCAAAGATTGCCGGAGCTGGCGTTGGGAATGCGGCTCATCGAGAAGAAACAGAAGGGAGCACGCTAATGGCCTGCAAAGTGAAAACGCCGAATCGCCACGGGTTTCTAGCTTTCGCGGTTTCTATTGGAACGGCGCGGAGTTTTGGCAAGGATTACGGGCTGGCGGATACGCCGAAGAACAGAGCCAGAGGCCAGAAGGCAAGGCCGGTGGCAAAGTCGCCGAGGAGATCAAGGCCGGCGACGTTCAAGTATCACAAAAGGAAGTGGTTTCTGGTGGCAACAAGGCCGATGAATTTAGGCCGAAGAGCGAAGCGCAGGCCGATGATAAGAGCCTAACGGTAGGCGAATACTACCGGGACTGGATAGAGCGCCGGAAACCGCCCTTTGTGCGTCCAGGGCTGCACCATGACTATGGTTCGGCAGTTTCGCCGCTATATCCTTCCGAACTTTGAGACCAAGCGCCTTGTTGACGTTGATTTGACGGCGCTGGACGTATTCCGGGCCAGTCTCAATCAGGTGGGCGGCCTTGGGCTTGAAGTCCTGCCGGAATATCATCGACGGGACTTTCCGGGCAATGATGCGCGATGCGCGGAGCGGAAAAGCCTAGCCTTTGGATTGACGGACCATTTCGCCAACCTTAAATGGAAAAGGCTTCCGACATCGAAACTCGACCCCTTCACGGCGGAAGAGCGCGACGTTATCCTGAAGCACTTCCGCCAGAAACGCGCTTTCTATTATCCCTTTGTCGCTACCCTGTTTGGAACCGGGGCCAGACCAAGCGAGATTATCGCGCTTAGGTGGGGCGACATCGACTTGAGATCGGGCACCCTGTCAATTAGCAAGTCGCATTACATGGGCGAAGTTGGTCCAACAAAGACGGCGGCAAGCGAGCGCGTGATTCCGCTGGGAATGCCCGTTATTGAGGCGCATGAAGGCTATTAAACCCTTGCACGTGACAGAGACGGACCTAGTATTCAAAAACAGCGAAGGGCGGCCTATTGACGAAGATAAATGGCGAAAGAAGTACTGGTACAGGGCGCTGAGGGCTTGCAGCATCAGACCGCGAAAATTCTACGCCACGCGGCACACCTTCATTTCTGATGCGCTATCTCAGGAGCTAACATCAAGTGGCTGGCTGAGTATTGCGGACACGTCCGTGGCGATGATCGAGAAGCACTACGGGCGCTACATCAAGAGCGATTCAGAAGAGCAGTTAGAGCGCATTTCGGGGCCAAAACCAGAAACCTTTACCGAAACCCTGCGCAGTGGAACCGATGATGAAGTGAAGTGATCGAAGTTATTGTAAATCGAAGATGAAATTCAGTGAAATTGGTCGGGGCGAGTGGATTTGAACCACCGACTTCACGGTCCCGAACCGTGCGCTCTACCAAGCTGAGCCACGCCCCGACCCGCTCAAACTAGCACACGGAAACGAGAAAACAACAGGCGTCTAAAGCTGACCGACAGCTTTGCGCATCCGTTGAATCGTCTGAGCGTAATCGGGCGTCCTAAAATGCCCGATACCGAAACGATAACTTCCGCTCCGGCGCGCACTACACGATCAATGTTGTCCGCTTTTACGCCGCCGTCAGCTTCGACGAGGATGGACAGTTTCTTTTGGTCGATTGCCTTTCTGACTTGTTCGATCTTCGGTCGGACATCTGGGATGAACGTCTGGCCGCCGAAACCAGGGAAAACGGTTGAAGAGTGATTCTTAACGCCTTCATTCAACCAACCTTTCTCATCCGAGCGGCGAAAAAACCGTCAGGTGTCATGACGGTGAGGTAGGGCGATGTAATAACTGCCCGCAACCAAAGAACTGGCCTCTCCAGGAAGATAACCCGCGGCATCGTCCAAGACAAATTCCTTATGGTGTCCTAAGAAATCTTCCACGACATTCTCGTTCTCATCCTTGATGAGTGTGCAGGTGGAGTAAACTAAAACACCCCCAGGCTTTAGGTAGTGAACGACTTGATCGACAATGTTCTTCTGCAAGTGGCTCAATCTTTTGATGTCGGTTTCATTTCGATGCCATTTAATTTCGGGATGGGATCTCAAAGTACCGAAAGCCGCTGCAGGGGCGCGTCAACAAGAATGCGGTCGTAAGGATTGCATAGTTCAGCGGGTAGCTGATGGCTAACGTCGCTTTTAGCGGCACGGAGCGACATCAACCCCAGCCTCGCGGCGTTTTCTCGAATCTGCGCGATCCCTTTTGCTGATTTATCCAGCGCGATCAACTCACCGGCGTCCCCTATGAGCTCAGCGATGTGGGTGGTCTTGCCGCCCGGCGCAGCGCAAGCATCGAGGATCCGTTCACCCTTTTGAGGGGAAAGAAGATAACTCACAAGCTGCGAAGCCTCTCCTTGAACTTGAAACAACCCTTCCTGAAAACCTGGGAGCCGATCCACGGGAGAACGCGACTTTACCGATATTCCCACCGGCGACCATCGAGTGGTGACAGCTGAAATGCCACTCATTGACAGCAAAGCGAGCAATGCTTCTCTGCTGCTCCTGCGGGAATTCACCCGTAGCACCAGAGGGGCAATCTCGTTATTGGCTTTGATTAGCGCTACCGCCTCGTCGCGGCCGAAATAGTCAAGCCATTTTCTACCAACCATCGGGGATGAGAGTGCTCAGTGGCGAGGATCGCTTGCCAGTCATTGGTTGGTTGAGGCTTGACAGTTCGGTCCCTTCTCTCTCAGGAAGTTGCGCAGAACTGCGTTGACGAACCCGGCGACTTTGCCTCCGCCATGGGCTTTGGCAAGCCGGACAGCCTCATTGACGGCCGCGTAATCGGGGACCTTGTCGAGAAAGACCAACTGGTAAAAGGAAACGCGAAGAAGGTTTCTGATGAAAGGATCGGTATCTTCTAAAGAGCTGCGTAGGTAAAGATTCAGTCGCGCGTCGATCTTGCCGCGCCAGCGGAGGGTTCCGTAAGCAAGCTCTGTAAGAAGAGCGCGGTCGCGATCAGAAAGTGCCATATCTTTCGAGGCTGTGGTCGAGGAGGACATCGGCGTAAGCTTTTCTAGTATCGACTTTAAGAGAATCTCGCTTGCAAGCTGGCGAACGCCTTTCTTGCTTTTTCATTGGAGGCGATCACCGGGTTTAATCCTTGCCCCTCTTAGGAACTCGACACCGGAAAGTCTTTTTCTGTTTTCTAACTGGACTTCTTCCAATCCAAGGAAGCCGGAGCTGGTCGCGACCCAGAGACCGCCCGCGTCGGCTCTCATGACTTCGCCTGGACTTCCCTTCGTGTCGGCTGCGAACAACGTTCACTCGGTGAATCTTTAATAACTTTTCGCCAATGTGACTGTAGGTACCGGGCCAAGGTTCGAAGCCCCGCACCCGTCGTTCGATCATCATTGCAGGCTGATCCCATTGGATGAGCCCATCTTCTTTTTAAAATCGGAGCGAAGGTTGCTGCGGACTCATCTTGCTCCTGGGGCATCAACAAACCTTCTTGAAGTCTGCGCAGTGTTTCACGGAGTAAGCGAGCGCCGATGGGCGTGAGCTTGGCTTGCAATGAGCCCGTCGTCTCGCCGGAGGCTACTTCAGTGGCTTCCTGCAGGTAAATCGGTCCAGCATCCATTTTCTCGACGAGTTTCATCGTCGTCACCCCGGTTGTCGACTCTCCATTGATGATCGTCCAGGCAGCCGGTGCTGCCCCTCGGTACTTCGGCAATAGCGAATAATGTACGTTGAGGCACCCGTATGGCGCTAAATCGAGAATCGTTTTGGGCAGTATGCGTCCGTAGGCTACAACCACAAAGATCTCGGGCTTCCATCCCATTAAAGTTTTGAGAAATTCGGGAGCGCGGATTTTTCCGGGCGACAACAGGAATGCCGTGACTTTCGGCAACTCTTCGCACCGGCGATGGAATACTTTTGGCCCCTGCCCGCTGGTCGGTCAGGCTGGGTGACGACTCCAGCTACGGGATCGGGGCCCTGGATCAGCTGCTCCAGTGTGACAGCGGCAATTTGCGGAGTTCCCATAAAGACAATGGGCCAAGGGGTAGACATGAGAAATGATGGCTCGATTTATACGAACTTAGACTTCGACAAAAATCGAGAACTCGGCACTAGATCATGACCCGTGAGCTTTCCGTTGGCGGGGAGTGCCGGTGCGGAGCATCTTTTTGCGTTTACGGGTATAGAGATCCCGTTTTAATCGGCTGATACGATCGATGAAGAGTTTGCCGTCCAAGTGATCGATCTCGTGCTGCAAGGCGACAGCCAGAAGACCCTCTGCTTCAATCTTGATTTCCTTTTCATTTTCGTCGAGAGCGACAACCTCCACCTGGGCGGCCCGACGCACCTCGGCGGTAAAATCCACCACGCTCAAGCAACCTTCTTCCCAGAGAATTTCGCCTTCGGACCGGGCGATGGTGGGATTGATCAGCTTGTAAACGTTTTTCTGCGGGTTTTCGTGATCGACATCCAGAACAATGATGCGATGGAACGCTCCGACTTGATTAGCTGCCAATCCAACACCCGGCGCCGCGTACATCGTTTCAAGCATGTCGTTGACCAGCCGCATAATGTCGCCGTTGATGTTCTCGACTGGCCGGGCGATTCTGCTCAGCCGTGGATCGGGGTATTTAAGCACTCTCCAAAATAGCCATGCCTATTAAATTTCATAGCATGTTGTAGGGATCGACATCAATGTGGAGGCGAACGCTACGTGATCGTGGTAGCGCCTCGCGTGCTTGTTTGGCAAGCTCGAGCAACGAAGAGCTCTGTTTGCCCTTTAAGAGAAGTTGCCAGCGATAACGATTACGCAGCTTTTCGATGGGCGCAGGCGCCGGCCCAAGTATTTCGATCTTCTCTCGGAGTCGGGCATTGTGAATTGTTTTGTCATGCAACGTCGCGCCGAGCATTCTGGCCTTCTTTTCGACCTCCTCGAATTTCGGACCCTCTAATCTAAGACAGACAAGTCGACTGAAAGGCGGGTAATTTAAAGCACGCCGGAACTCGATTTCTGCAGCAAAGAATCCTTTGTAATCATGATGGATCAGGTGTTGAATCGCGTAGTGATCCGGCGCGTATGTTTGAATAATGACGGTTCCAGGGTCATCGCCCCTGCCGGATCTTCCTGCGACTTGGCTCAGCAGCTGAAAGGTTCTCTCGCCGGAGCGAAAATCCGGTAAGTTGAGCGACAGATCGGCAAGCAGCGCGCCCACTAGTGTCACGCCGGTGACATCGTGTCCTTTGGTGATCATTTGGGTACCGACCAAGATGTCGGTCTCGCCTTTTTCCCAGCTCCGAATCAATTCCTCGTGCGCCCCTCTTTTGCTTGTCGTATCTCGGTCCATGCGCGCGATGCGCGCCTCAGGCACAAGGCGATGCAGTGCCTCTTCGATCTGCTCGGTTCCGACTCCGACACCCGAAAGAGTTAGATTGCCGCATTCGGGACAAAGCGCCGTGGCGGCGCGGCGAAAATCGCAGTGATGACAGCAGACGCTTTTTGCTTCCGGTGAAGGGTGAGGGTCACGCTGCAATAGGAACAGCGCAGCACGTGACCGCAAAGCACGCATTGCAGGAAGTTCGAAAATCCTCGCCGGTTGAGGAAGATCAGGCTCTGCCGCGAAGCCTGATAATTCTTTCTCAGGAACACTGCAAAGCCGATCCGAGATCAGTCGATGCTCGCCCGACTGTTGTACCGGTGGCGAATCTGTCTGTAATGGAACTTTGCCGCCGTTTGGTTGCTGGCTCCGATTGAACCTTGATCTGAGATCGATGGTCTCTATGAATGGAAGGGGTCGCCGTTGCACCCGCTGTGTCATCTCCAGAAGCCGGTATCTTCCGTCCAGGGAATTTTGATAGCTCTCAATGGCCGGCGTTGCAGACCCTAAGATGACCGGGCAGGCGGACAACTTGCCACGCACCACGGCAACGTCACGTCCGTTGTATCGAAGTCCCTCCTCCTGCTTGTAAGAGGGATCATGCTCCTCGTCGACGATGATAAGTCCCAGGTTCGCGAGCGGCGCAAAAACGGCTGAGCGTGCACCCACCACGACGTCAACCTTGCCGCGGACAATGTGCCACCATTGTGCCCAGCGCTCCGCTGCCGAAAGAGCGCTGTGCAAAATGCCGACTCTACCAGGAAAGCGTGCATTGACACGATCGATCAGCTGGGGTGTCAACGAGATCTCCGGAATCAGGATAAGACTGCTACGCCCGGCTCGCCGGGTCTGCTCCATGGCGCGGAGATAAACTTCGGTCTTGCCACTGCCCGTTACGCCGTGAAGGAGGAAGGTTTCAAAACCGCCTTCCTTCAGACGCTGATCAATCTTACGGAAAGCCTGTTCCTGTTCCGAATTGAGAATGAACCGAGGCTGAGCCTCCAAAGTCGGGGCGGAACCGGATTCGAGGAATGTACTTTCGCTTCTGGTGCGGTGGCCGGGTAGCCGCTCGCGAATCTCAACGGCGCCGATTGATTCGAGTCGTTCGATGGCGCCATATAAGTTGCTCCCGGACGTTTCGCGCGTCAGAGTTTTGACGCTGAGCTTGCCCTTGCTTTGACGAAGCCGGTCAAGAATCCGTTTTTCTAAAGCATCGGAAATGTAGAAGGTTCCAGGCTTGAGAGCGATTGTTCTCTGAGTCTCGCTTCTTAGGCTTGGCGGCAAGAGGGTGCCAAATACTTCTCCGAGGGTGGCGAGATAGTATTGCGCGACCCACTGACTTAGTTGGAGAAGCGCGCTATCAAGGATCGGTCGCTCATCTAAGGGCGCGATGATCGCTCTCGTTCCTGGCACAACGGTTTCCCGCAACAATTCCAGCACAACGCCGGTTACCTTCCGTCTGCCCAGGGGAATCAATACCCTCATGCCGATCTCGATTTGCTCCCATAGCGGGCCTGGAACTTTGTAGATCAGCAACTCTTTTAGAGGCGTGGGAATAACGATCCGAGCAAATTTTCCCGCCTCTTTATTCATGCTCGGATTCTTATCGGTGGACGCGGTCAAAAGCAATCAACATGTCGGTCTCTCACTACGCACGCTGTTCAAAATTGTAAAAATTGGTTGCATCAGCCGAAAATGTTGCACCCCGGTGCATTCCAGCGCGGCGAACTGGGTTGAAAAATCAACGATTCGCTGCCGCCCTTCTACATGGCAGAGGTCTTGCTTACCCAAGGCGCCGAGGCTCCATAATTACTGATAATTAAGATTAATTTTGTCGATGTGGATAGTTTGATCGAATATTACAGTTCCTCGCGATCGCGCGTCCCGCCTGAAGAGGTCTGAGCGCATGGATGAGAACAACGTCAAGAAAATCCGCGAAGCCAAGATGCTAAGCAAGACAGAGCTCGCGCGTATAGCAGGGCTCTCCCTCTCACTATAGATCGCATTGAGAAAGGAAAACCCTGTCGCATGGCGACGAAGAGAAAGATTCTTTTAGCTCTAGGCTTGAAGTTTCATCAAAAGCAAAGAGTTTTTGAGTGATAACGATGGCTGGTCTCTCGAGCAAATTGAATCTCGGTTTCTTGAGTTCCATTGGGCAAAAGGACGGTTACGTTGCGTTCGACATCGGCTCGAGCTCAGTCAAAATGGTCGAGGCAGCAGTCGATAAGAGCGGGTGCCGCTTGCTAAACGTTGGTGTCCTCCCTCTGCCCCCTGGAGCGGTGCAAAACAACATGGTGATGGAAGGGCGCTTGGTGGCGGAAGCCATCCGAAAGCTCATCCAGCAGCACGGTGTAAGATCGAGTAAGGTGATCTCAGCCGTTCCGGGAAGGGCGGTCATCATCAAAAGATTCAGATGCCTCGGCAAGACGAAGATGAACTGGAAGCCAATGTCGAGTTTGAGGCGAACAAGCTCATTCCCGAGAATCTCGAGAACGTCAATTTAGATTATCAAGTCCTCGGTTATCTCGAGGGCGGAAACAAAATGGAAGTGCTGCTCCTGGCGGTCAAAAAGAGATTGTCAACAGTTTCGCCGATGTTATCGAAGCTGCAGGGCTCACCCCGGCGATAATTGATGTTGACTATTTTGCAATGGAAAGCATGTATGAAACCAATTACGAGCCTCAAGCCGCTGGCGAAGTCATCGGCCTCATTCACATCGGCGCTCGCTACACGAGTATCAACGTGCTCAGCAATGGAATCTCCACCTTTACGGGCGACCTACCTGTAGGAGGCCAGGAGTTTACCGATAGTCTAAGGAGGGCGATGCAGACTTCCGATGAGGAAGCGGAGACTTTTAAGGTCGCTGGACTTATGAATGGGAACAAAGGCTCCGACTTGGAAGCGCTGCTAAGACCAGCAGCACAGTCGTTGGCAGAGGACATCCAGCGAACCCTCAGTTTATACGGTGCGATAGCTTCGGAAGAAGGTATTCGAAACATTTACCTAACAGGTGGCGGAGCCAAGGTCGTTGGCTTGACCTCCGTCATGGAGGAAAGGCTTGGAGTGCCGGTCCAACTCGCGGAACCGTTTCGTAATTTTCGCCTAAGCAAGCACCTTAACAAGGCATCCTTGGCAGATGTAGCGCCGCTCTTGGGAGTAGCCGTCGGGTTGGCCATCAGGAGACCGGGCGACAAATGATACGGATAAATCTTCTTCCCGTTAAGGAACTGAAAGCGGAGGTAGTCCGCCGTCGCGAGCTCATGATCGGCGGCGTCTCCCTCGCTCTGACGGGCGTTTTGATTCTTGGTGTTTATGCCTACCAATGGCGCCAGGCTTCCAGCGTTGAAAAAGAGTTGGACGAACTCCGGAACGAACTCCAGGTCCTGAATGTCAAGGCAAAGGATGTTGCGGAGCTACAAAGAAAGATTAAGGAGTTTGAAGGCAAGAACAAAGTCATTGAGGATATTAACAAGAAAAATCTGGACCAGTGCGGGTTATGGAGAGCCTCGCCCTCGCCACTCCAAGTGCTCTGTGGCTGACTGAGTTCAAGGAAACCGGCGGGAATCTAACTATCACAGGAGTGGCTGTGGATAATCAGACCATCGCTGAATTTCTCAAGGCGTTAGCTGCGCATGCTTATTTCAGTAATACGGAGCTGGTGGAAACAACCCAGAATCAACAGGCGGGTCTGCCACCGCGGCGGTTCTTGATCAAGTCACGACTCACCTATCAACCGAATGTCGCCTCGACGAGCGCCGTAAAGCCTGTGAGTGCTCCCGTTACAATAAAGGATGGCTCAAGGTGAAGCAGCTCCTGACGCAGATTCTTACACTTCCCCGCCAACAAAAAATTGGCATCCTGGCAGGTCTGATTATATTTCTTTTGGTGATTGGCTACTTCTACGTTTATCTTCCTGGCGACGACAAGGCAACCAAATTAGCCGAGGAGATCACAGCTGTACGAGGCGATCGGGACAAAAGAAAGCCCTATCGGCTAATCTCCCGAGGCTGCAAAAAGAGTTGCAGGAGTGGGATGCAAAACTTAAGGCCGCGGTGGCGCAGCTGCCTGATCGCAAGGAGATTCCCGATCTTTTGAGCAGTCTTTCGACGAAAGCCAGGGAAGCGGGTTTGGAGATCTTGCTGTTCCGACCTCGAGCCGAGAACTTTCAAGAATTTTATGCCGAGATACCGGTGGATATCGTCGTACGGGGCGGATTTTTTAATGCGGTGACTTTCTTTGACGAAGTTGGCAAATTAAACCGGCTTGTGAACATCGATAATATTGATCTGAAGAATCCCAAGGTGGGCGGTGATCAAGTTGCTTTGGAGATCTCAACGTTGACGACCACGTATCGCTTTTGGACGAAGGAGAGCGAAAAAAGTGGCGGAGGAAAAAGCCAAGGCCGCGGCTAAAAAATAGCCTGACATGGTTACCTGGTTAAAAAAATCGTTTGCCTAATCTTACTTCTCGCGCCGGGTTTCACCGGCGCCCAGGAGAAGTTGGAGACACCTTCGCAGAAAACCAAAGAGGCCGTCGATAAGTTATTGCGAGCTCCAAGTGTCGTCGCCAAGAGTTTACAGGACTTGAGTAATGCGGCAAAGGCCAAACTTCAGGACGCAGTTGTAGAAACCAAATCTACAAAGGCAAACTCTGACGGCCCAGCGCCAGCTGAACAAAAGTCTGATTCGCAGTCTCCAGTGAACTCTTCAACGGTTGGAAAACGCGATCCCTTTCGGCCTTTTACGTTGAACACGCGGATCAATAGTCGTCCCCGTGAAAACCTCTCGCCCTTGGAGCGGTATGACTTAGGGCAACTCAAATTGGTGGGAGTTGTCTGGCACGTCAAGGAACCCAGTGCGATGATCGAGGACTCCGTGGGGCTTGGTTATATTGTCAAGGTGGGCACCCCGATAGGCGCAAACGACGGCAAGGTCAGAGCGATCAAACCGAATGAAATTATCATTGAGGAAACTTATGTTGATCTATTGGGGGTGAAGAAAAAGCGCGAGATCAACATCAAGCTATCCGTGGAGAAGGCGGAATGAAGAAGTCGAAGAGCGGCGGAACGAGGATAGTGATGGGAGTTAAATTCAGCAGGATAATACCTCGGTATTGGTATTCCGTTGGTTGTCTTTTGACTGGGTTAAGCTTCGGCCTAGGTTTCGTCGGATGTGTGCCAACGGTCAACGAGCAAAAAGGGCACGGGAATAGTGGAAAATGCAGCTTCTACATCAGAGCGTCCGGAGCAAAAAGGAGGACAAAGACTGGCTTCGGCAAAACAAGATACACCGCAAACACAGTTAGTTCGAGTACAGGATCTGTCCGTCCGCGAAGAATCGGGACAAACGATTCTCCAGCTAAGACTCACGAAACCTATTTCTCAATATCGCCATTTTCTGCTGACTCAGCCCGCACGAGTCGTGGTGGACATGTTTGGCGATTCCGCGCAACAAGTGGATGTGGAAAGTTTCCGGGTCGGCGCCAATGCCGTGAGCACGGTAAGCTTCAGCTCCGGCGAAGGCTACCTGCGCATGACTATAGAGACGGCGACGTCGACAGTGCCTTCCTACATGATTACCTCCGAAGAGGGAGGAATCAAGGTCGTCTTCGGCTTTTCCGATCCTAAAGCGAGCGATAAAAGGGTATTTGATTTGGTTAGAGGTGGGAAAAAATAGAGGCTAAAAGCGCGGCTCGGGGCGCTGTTTCCATGGATGGCGGGCAGGTCGCTTCCCCTAAAGAAGAGACACCTGCTGAGGGAAAAAAATACATCGGGCAAAAATTATCCCTCGACTTTAAAGACGCAGATATCAAGAACGTTTTCCGGCTGCTGGCGGAGGTGAGCGGAAAAAACATCGTGGTCACGGACGATGTTAACAGGAAGGTGACTTTACGGCTTGTCGAAGTGCCGTGGGATCAGGCAATGGATCTGCTCATCAGCACGAATGGCTTGGGTAAGGACGAAATGGGAAGCGTGATTCGCATCTCGACAACCGCACGACTTGAAGCCGACAGAGTTCAGCAAAAGAAAACTGAGAGAGCCAGGGAGGATGCGGAACCGCTGCAAACCGCGTACTTCAATATCAATTACGCCAGGGTCAAAGATTTAGAGTCCAAAGTAAAGACGCTATTGACGAAGCGCCCGGACGTCGCCTTGGTTATCGACGAGCGCAGCAACACGATGATGGTGCGCGATATCAAACAATCAGTTGATGACGTCAGCGCTCTCATAGCAAAGCTTGATACCCGTACGCCGCAAGTCTTGATCGAGTCGAATCTGATCGAAACCACGCCGACCTTCGCGCGCTCCTTGGGTCTCCGGTTCCGGTTCAGCACCCCCGGCGGGACAACCATCAGTAGTGCAGCCGGGGCACCGGAGCCCTATACTGCGTTTACGCCGTTATTCCCGAACGCTCCGATCGGGTTGGGCGGTAGCGTTGGTGTTATCCAGAATGCGGTTGGGGGCATACGAGATCTAGCCAGTGCGTTGGAGGCGGCAGAGAGGGAAGGCAATATACGAATCATGTCTCGACCTTCCGTGGTCACGTTGAACAATGTGGCTTCCACGATCCGGAGTGAACGAATCCTACGTATTTTGCTGCCGGCCTCCACGAATATCGCCACCGGCACCGGCTCTTCGGCCGCAGGAGCAGCGGTGGCGACGGAAAAGGTGCCGGTCGGGATCATCCTCACCGTTTCGCCTCAGGTATCGAGCGACGGTTACGTGCTCATGAATATTAGTGTCAAGTCGAGCACTCTAGGCGCACAGTCACAGGGTTCGGTTATTCCCGATGAGCTCAACCGCGAGGCGGTAGCGAACGTGCTCGTCAAAGATGGGGAGACGATCGTGCTCGGCGGTATTTTGAAGGACACGAGCCAGGACTCGGAGAGCGGTGTGCCTTACCTGAAAGATATTCCGGTCCTCGGCTGGTTGTTCAAGAACCAACGTGTGCAGAAAGACTTCGAAGAACTTATGGTTTTCATTACGCCGCGCCTCACTTCTGCGGGTTCAGAGAACCTTCCCGCTGCCGAACAGCTCTGGCGCGAGCAAATGAGACAGACGGAAGGCGGTCAATCCAATCTCCGCGTGCCAACCCCTAGCCTGGTAAAACAGAATAGAGTAGGATACCCGCATGTTGCGGTACTTTACTGCGGGTGAATCCCACGGACCCTGTCTGACCATGGTCATTGATGGGGTGCCGGCGGGATTTCCTATCGATGTCGGTAAAATCAACCACGATCTTTGGCGCCGCCAACAAGGTTACGGTCGGGGCGGCAGAATGCTCATTGAAAAGGACGAAGTGCAGATCCGCTCGGGAATTCGTTGGGGTGAAACTCTCGGCTCACCGATTGCCCTTGGCATTGAGAACCGTGACTGGAAAAACTGGACGAAGAAAATGTCGGCGGCTCCCGAAGACCGCGATGAGAAGATTGCGGTCACTAAACCGCGACCAGGGCATGCGGATCTTACGGGGGTTCTAAAATACGACCGTTCTGATATTCGCGATATCTTGGAGCGGGCCAGCGCGCGAGATACGGTGTCGCGCACGGCGGTCGGTTCCTTCAGCAAACAACTGCTCTCGCCCTTCGGCATCCGGGTCATGGGTTATATCCGCTCCATCGGCAATGTAGTGGCTAACTTGGACGGATTCGCTTACGAGGAAACCTACGCCCGGGCTGAGGAGTCGCCCGTACGCACCGCCGACAAAGAGGCGGAAGACAAAATGGTCACTTTGATTGAAGAGTGCAAGAAAGAGGGCAACACGCTGGGGGTATCTTCGAGGTCGTAGCGCTGGGGCTGCCGCCGGGGCTGGGCACCCATACGCAATGGGATCGCAAGCTCGATGGTCGATTGGCGCAAGCTCTGATGAGTATTCAGGCGATCAAAGGAGTTGAGATCGGACTGGGCTTCGAGATGGCGCGGCGGCGGGGCTCCCAGGTCCACGACGAAATATTTTTCGATCCGAATAAAATGGTGACAGAGGGGACGCCCAGGATCGTGCCGACCGGCTTCTACCGGGGCAGCAACAATTCCGGCGGAACCGAAGGGGGAATGACCAACGGTGCGCCCTTGGTTGTCCGTGTCGCCATGAAGCCGATCTCGACGCTCATGAGCCCGCTGCAATCCGTCGATCTCCGGTCCAAGCAGCATGCGGACGCTTCGGTCGAGCGGTCCGATGTCTGCGCCGCCCCGGCCGCTGCTGTTGTCGGTGAATCCGTAGTTGCCTTCGAACTGGCCAACGCCTTTCTGGAAAAGTTTGGCGGAGACTCGCTCCGGGAAATCAAACGTAACTACGAAAATTACCTGGAACAGATCAAAAATTTCTAGCCCTTGACAGAAAACTCTGTGCGAAATATCGCCCTGACGGGCTTTATGGCGGTTGGCAAAAGCGCGGTGGGTCGAACTCTGGCCCGGAAGCTCGGCCGCCGCTTTGTGGATCTCGACAAAATCATCGAGAAACGCGAAGGGATGAAGGTTAAAGATATCTTCAGCCGGAAGGAGAGAGCTATTTTCGCCGAGCGGAAAAGCAGGCGCTAGCAGAGGTGCTATTTCAGGGAGAGCAGGTGATCGCAACCGGCGGTGGTGTCGTGATCGATGAGGAAAATATTCGACTGCTTCGAGAAAAGAGTTTTCTGGTTTGCCTCACCGCGGCCCCGGAGGTGCTTTTGCGCCGAGCCGGGAAAGGCAGGCAACGCCCATTGCTGGAGGGCGGTGACCGGTCGCAGCGAATCGGAGAACTGCTGGCGCAGCGGGAAAAAATTATGCACAGGCTCACGTAGCCGTAGAGACCAGCGACTTGACGGTGGAGCAAGTTGTGGAGAAAATCATTGAGCGATTCAATGCCGGGAATTGATTTGATGCAAACTTTAACTGTAAACCTCGGAGACCGCTCCTATCCGATTTACGTTGGCGACGGGATTTTATCTAGGGCCGGCGATCTTCTTCAGCGCGCAGGGCTGCGGGGAAAGGTTGCGGTCATCACCAACCCTACGGTGGCTCAACTTTATCTTGACCCGGTCCATGAATCGTTGAGCGGGGCAGGATTCGATGTGACACCCGTGCTTGTTCCAGACGGGGAACAGCACAAGGATCTGCGGTCGCTGTCCGTGATATATGACCGGCTGATCGCGGAGCGGTTTGAGCGCCAGTCTTGTGTAGTGGCGCTAGGCGGTGGAGTTGTCGGTGATTTAGCTGGCTTTGCCGCCGCGACTTTTCTGCGCGGCATAGCCTATGTCCAGGTGCCGACCACCCTGCTTGCTCAAGTCGACTCCAGCGTCGGCGGAAAGACCGGGGTGAACCATCAGGAAGGAAAAAATCTTGTCGGCGCTTTCTATCAGCCGCGCTTGGTGCTAATCGATGTGGCGGCGCTGCAGTCGCTGCCCCGCCGCGAATTCATTGCCGGCCTGGCGGAAGTGATCAAGTATGGCGTCATTGAAGATCCTGCCCTATTCAAATTGCTGGAAGAAAAATTGGAAAACTTACCAGTCTGGATCGCACCCTGCTGACGCAAGTCATTGCGACATCGTGCGCTATCAAAGCAAAAGTTGTGGAGCAAGATGAGCGTGAAAATGACTATCGCGCGGTGCTCAATTTTCGGTCACACGGTTGGCCACGCCTTAGAAGCGGCGACCCATTATCAGAAATACCTTCACGGCGAAGCCGTGGGAATCGGCATGGCTCAAGCTGCGACGATTTCAGTGCAGCAAGGCTTTTGCGATCAGCGCAGTCTGGAGCGAATTCGCAAGCTCATCAAGAAAGCGGGCTTGCCCCTGGAGATTCCCCGTGAAGTATCAATGCAAAACTTGATTCAAGGCATGGAAGTGGACAAGAAATCAGCCGGCGGAAAGATCAAGTTCGTCATTTGCACAGGGATCGGCACGACACGTTTTCATGCGCTGTCACCCGGAGAGATTCTCACTGCCCTAGGTGCCTAAATACTTCAGCTCCGACGGGACGCCACGAATTGCTCATGGCAAAGAAAAGAAAAATTCTAGTCCTTAACGGGCCAAATCTGAATCTATTGGGCAAGCGACAACCAGAAATTTACGGCCGGCTCACATTGGAGCAGATTAACAAGAAAATCCGTTCTCTAGCAGAAGAGCTGGGGGTGGGAATCGATATCCGGCAGTCCAACAGCGAAGGAGAGTTGGTGAATTGGATTCAAGAGGCGCCCAGGGAGTTTGGTGCCATCGTCATCAATCCGGCGGCATATACTCATTCCAGTGTGGCCATCAGGGATGCAATAACGGCAGCTGGAATTCCCGCCGTCGAGGTGCATATTTCCAACATCTATAAACGGGAGGAATTCCGCAAACACTCTTATATCGCTGGAGCTGCGGTAGGGCAGATTGCCGGATTCGGGGTGCAGAGCTACTTGCTTGGTCTCAGAGCCGCAGTAGAGCAGCTCTGACGACTCTGTTCATTCCAGAAATAACGAGCCTATGCTCAAGTTTTTTTGCCGCATTTCGTTGATCAATCTTTCCCTCTCTTTATCGAGTTCGATAGCTTGGTTTCGCAGATCGCTAAACTCTTTCTGTGCTTCGGTGTAGGGCAGGTTTTCGTACGTCGTGGGAGCCCGAGCGGGGGGCGTTCCTCCGTTATGGTTGGGGAAGGCTACTGAAAGGCGACGGCGTCAGTAATCTAACAGGCGCGGGTTCGCTGGGGTTGGAGGTCGCATCCCTAAAACGCGAGATAACATCCGCGCGGCTCGCCTTGATCTGTTCCTCGGTAGCCAATTGGCTTGGCTCCGGGCTTGTCGTTCCACGAAGCAACTGAGAATAACGATCCTGCACCTCCTTTAACTGACCGGTGACTTCCATGAGCTTCTGCTGATATTCCTTTTCCTCTTTGGCCCTCTCCTCCTCCGGAGTGAGCGGCCTTTCGGCTACCTGCGGGCCCGCTGCTGGCCCTTGCAGCTGGGTCTGTTGTGGGGGCAGCACCTGGACGGTTTTTTCAATCGATTGAATCTGGTCTTTGCTGATGCCGATTTCGCCGTCGAGGTCGTGGAACTTAATCATCCGGCCTTCTTCACGATAGCTCTGAACGGTGATTCGCCGACCATTCTTCAAGACAAGAGTGTAGTCCGCCAAGGCCGGAACGGTCCAACAAGAAAGGAAGATGACGAGTGAAAATCGGAACCCTCTAACCATAGGTAGAAGTATACCATGCTCTAGTCGCGGAGCGGTAATTGCTCGCCGTGCTCTCGGCCACTCTCCGGTCGCGAGAGGGTATCCCGCAATGCCAAGCTTCATTTACAGCATTGCTTATTCATGTTAGCGTTTACTCGCTCGGAAGGGGGAGACTATGCATCGATTTCTATACCGGTTCCGAGAGCTGCGGGTTCTTTGGCTAGTGTTTCTATTCTACTCCAGTGGCTTATGGGCGGCCGAGCCCAGAGTCCAAATTCTCTCTCCGAAAGACGGCTCGCGCGTCACCCAAGAGCAAAATTCGGTATTGATTAGCGGCAAGGTTGCCACCGATTTGGGCCGGTCACCCAATGTGGATATTGTCTTTGTGATTGACATCTCGGGAAGCACGTCGCAATACGCCGGGGCGGATTTCGGCGATATGGGTCCGCTGCCTGATAATTCCGGTTCCTTTGGTTTGGGCAGACCCCAGATCTCTATCGGCGGCATGGGCGGCATAGGAATTGGGCAGCCGTCATTCAGGAATTTGCGTAACTCCATTCTGGCTGCCGAGGTTGCGGCTTCCCGCCGGTTGCTTCTCCAGCTCAACTCAGAGACCACGCGGATCGGCGTTGTGACGTTCGGAGAAGGAGCTCAAGTGCTCCAACCTTTAACCCATGATTTCGAGCGAGTTCGACGCGTTCTTGATGACATCCTTAGGGCCGGTCCTTATGGGGGAACGAATATGGCCGAGGGAATTCGCGCGGCGATCACCGAGCTTATGGGGCTAGGAAAGAGCGAAAAGAAAACTGATACCATCAAAGTCGAGTTTCTTCTAACCGATGGTTTTCCCACCATGCCCATCGGCGGAGGAAGGAGGGCAGCGCCGGAGGATACGGACTTCGCCATCAACGCGGCGCGCCTGGCCGGCAAAGCGGGAATAAAGGTGCACGTTTTTGCGCTGGGCGAAGAGGCGCTATCATATCCGCGCGCAGCCGTGGGAATCGCCAAAGCAAGCGGCGGTACCTACACGCCGGTATCGCGACCCGCGGATGTGTTGGCCGTGGTTGAAAATATCTCGCTCGTGGGAGTGGACTACGTTCAGGTCGTTAACCAAACCACCGGACAGAAAGCGACGCAGCTTCGTTTGGCAGCGGACGGTTTCTTTTCTTCCGCGGTCCCAGTAGCGGAGGGACGCAACCAAATCGATGTTTTCGCGCGCGCCAGTGATGGTTCTACTAAGCGCGATTCGGTTTCCATCTTTTATCAGCCCGGAAACCAACGATCTCTAGATTTGGAGGTCTTTCTCGAAAGAGAGAAGAATCTCAAGTTGGAAGTTGAGCGCTTGGGGAGAAGTCCCGCGGAAATCCAGCAAGAGACCGAGAAGAGCAGGGAAGATAGCTTGGGGCGGTCTCAACGGCCGCCACCCTCTACGGAGGGACCGCCAAGGTAGTACTTTGCCGAAAGAGATTCGTGATGCGACCGGACTCTAGCGCTTCCCTCGATCCGCTTCGGCAGCGATGGCGATCTCAGAGGCCCCGGCTCTCTTGACGATGGACATCACTTTTACGGTTTCTCCTAAAAGGACATCCCGGTCGCCCCTCAGGATCACGGTTTTGTCGGGGCTTCCGCTCAACGCTGCTTTCAAAGTTGGTTCTAAGCTTTCCTCGGTGACCTTTTTCTGATTCACATAAATTTCGCGCTTGGGGGTCAAGGTGACTGTGGTTCCACGCGCTTCGGATTGTGTGGCTACTGCCTTGGGCAAGTTGACCTTACCCCCGGATTCGATCATCGCCGAACTGGTAATCATAAAAATGATCAATAGAACCAAGAAGATGTCGGTTAAAGGCGTGATATTAATTTCCGCCATGATATCGGAACCGTTTTCGTTGCTACTCAGAGAAGTCATCGCCATAGGACCACCTCACGCGCTCATTTGCTGGAGAATCTTTGCAACTTGAATGCGAAAAAGACCGTTGAGGGTCGAAATCCGGGTTTGAAAATAATTGTAAAAGATAACCGCGATAATGGCCACCGCCAACCCCAGAGCGGTAGCCACTAAGGCTTCAGAAATGCCGGCGGCGACCACGGCAAATCCTCCGGTGCCGGCCACCGCCATACTCTCGAAAGCTTTGATAATGCCGACGACCGTGCCCAACAGCCCTATGAACGGAGCACTACTGGCAACCGTCCCAAGAATCCAGAGATGCTTCTTGAGTTTCTGCGTCTCCTCGAACATCGCCTCTGTAGCCAACGTGCTCGCGTTGTCGAGCCCTTGGCTTCCTTCTCTTTCCAAAACATTTAAGAAAATCCGAGCGGCGGGACTTTGAGAGTTTTGCTTGCATATGGCAATCGCCAAGTCTCGTTGTCCCTTCTTGATAGGTTCGAGGAGGGATTCCGTAATGCGCAGGGTGACGGAACCCATGTTCTTAAGCGACCAGAGACGTTCCAATACCACCGTGACGCTGATTATCGACAACAAAATAAGCGGATAAGTGGCGATGGCGCCTTTGTGAATGATGTCGATAAGATCAAGACCCTGCTGCTGCATGCTCGTGTCCTTCCAGAATCCCTTGAAGATTACCTGAAACGAAAATTAATTCAATGAAAGTCTCGAGGCGAAAGTCCGAGGAAGCCGATCTCTTATCCTCGGACTCGGTTGGAAACTTCGAATCGCATGATCAGAGGTTCATTGGCGAGATCTTTCAAACTTTCCGGAATTGGAGGGAAAGGGGACGCCCGCTTCATTGCTTCCACCGCGCTGGCATTCAGTCTTGAATCCGATGACTCTAGGACGACAGCTTGAGTAAGTTTTCCGGCTCGATCGAGCGCAAAACGAACGGTAACTTTCTGAACTCCCGTAACTTCGTCAGGATACTTCCATACCGATTCTACCCGTTTCTTAAGCTGGTTTAAGTATTGACTGTAGTCTGTGTTCGGAATCCCCTTTAGACCCGTATTGCTGCCTCCGCCGGTACCCGTGCCGGTTCCGCCTCCAGCCAAGCCCGTTCCACTTTTGCTTCCTCCCGGGACTCCATAGGGTCCGGTACCACTGCCTGTGCCCTTGAGTGCGCCTGGGACCTGCGCGCCTTCTTTCAGCGCCTTGATTCCCGGTGTGTCCCCGGCTCCTTTGATTGCCTCAAGACTTTTTGGTTGATCGCTAGATCACCGGCAGCGGTCGATGGCAGATTTGTCGGGGCTTCCTTAGTCGGCAGTCGAACGAGCGAATCGGGCGATGTCTCTTTTGCATTGACAGCTTCATGCCGTGTGTCTGTCGCTAAAACCTTGGGACCCGGGAGGACCACCGGATTTGGCGCCGGCTCAGGTTCGACACTTTTACTTGGAACCGAGCTCTCCAGAGATCCTGTGTCGAGCTTGCCTGTGCGCTGCGCCGGGGAGTTAGGGTGCCCAATTTGGGAAGTGTGCGTGGCCCGCCGGGGCCCTTACCCGGGCCGATGCTTTTGGTGTCCGAGCCGCTGCCGCTTACGTCCAGCAATTGAACTGAGATCGGTGCCTCCTGTCGCGCGATTGAAAAAGTGGCCGCACGAAAGAGTAGAAGAAAAAGCATCGCATGCAGCAGTAGAGAAGGAAAAAGAAATGGGCTACGGAAAAGGGAGAAAAGGCCGAGGTCTCCCCAGCTGCTTGACACGTCACTGGTCATATCAGCTACCTGGGGCTGAGATCTGTTTAAGATCTGCGGCAGTGGCCGGAATCTGCTCGCGCTTGGACAGAAATTCTAAGCCGATTGCGCTGACATCGCGGCGTACCAACCGGCCGTTGTCGTAATAACTCCACAGGTCGGCAATGCCATCACCGTTAAGATCGCGCTCTTCTTTGCTGATGACCTCGCCATCTTTTGCCGTATCGTAATACACCCAGAGATTGATCCTGCCGTTACCGTCGGCATCTTTCTCGAGGCGCGCAAGGCGGCCGTTTTCGTAAACCGCGCGATAGGTGACCCGGCCATCGCCATTTTCGTCGCGCTCCTCACGGGCGATTTGGTCGTTGACGTAATAGAAAGAAGTGTCCGGTTTACCGTGCCCTTTGGTATCGACCTCGCGTCGCACCAGTTTGCCGTCTTTGAAGTAGCTCCAGGTGTCGACTCTACCGTCGCCCTTGGAAGCTTCTTCCTGACGCATGATTTCCCGGCTTCTGAGGATTGTAATAGATCCAAAGGTCCGGCACGCCATCGCCGTTAATGTCTCTCACTTCCACGTTTTTGAACGGTGTCGGGGCAACCGGTGGGGGCGGAGGTTTGGTCCGGGACGCAACTGTGATGTTTTCCGATGGCTTGGTTTGCGGCACCGGCGGTTGCGGCCGACTGGCGTCCGATGCGGGTCGCACGGCAGGCGGATTTTCCGTGCTTGGAGCCGATGCTTGTGCGACCTGGCCTTCCAGTGACCTTTGGCGTTCCAACTCTTGCTCGATAGCGGCTTCGAGGTTCCGGTCCTTCTGCTGTTCTGTTTGGATCTGAGAATTAATCGCCCCGTAGTGAGAATCAGCCATAACTAAACCTGCGATCAATCCAATGACAAGTCCGCCCCCGCGCCATAGAGCCCACCAACTGATCCACCTAGCGCCAAGCCCTCCATCGCTCTGCTCCACGCGTGCTGCCAGCGTTGTGAACCTGTAATCTGGGACTGAGGCTGGGAAGCATTGGAGCTGTTTGGATCCGGATTGGGATTTGGATCAGGATTAGGGTTCTGAGCCGTGCCGGGCGCTTGCTGAACGCCGGGCGTTTGCTGAACCGGCACCGCCGCGCAACCCGAAAGTAGTATTACCAGCCCTAGTAGGATGATCCCTAAGCGCCTATCCATGTCGAACTCAGTTGAATTTCATTTTGTATCGCTCTTTGACTCCATTCCCGCCTTAGCAGCTACCGTGTCTGCCGGCTTTGAAGACTCATAGCTTGCCATATTTCTGAACTCCTCTTCAACCGCAACAAAGGGAAAAGCAACGGATGGCGGCTCGGCATCGGCGACTTGCTCCTGCCCCACGATCTGCCCAGCCTTGAAAACAGGTAGCGGGCGCTGATCTTGCCGCGGAAGTTTTGGTCCTCGAGTTGTTCAACCCGCTCATTATTTTCGAATTTCACCCAGACATCAACCCGCCGGTCGTTATTCGTGTCCGCTTCCTGCCGGACAATCTGTCCCTTTTCGTAAAAGAGTCGCAGATCAAAAAGCCATCACCATCGCTATCTCGTTCCTCGCGCACAAGCTCATTATCTTTGAAGTACTGGACACTGTCCCATTTTCCTGTGCCCTTGGTATCACGCCAGCGTCGGTTGAGCCGTCCCTGGGAAAACGTCTCAATCATGTCGATTCGCCCGCGGCCCGCCGTATCCTCTTCTCGGCGGACTACCTCTTCGCCTTGAAAATAGACGATTCGGCTGAATTTTCCGTCGCCCCGAAGATCTTCCTCCTGTTTTGCAAGCCGTCCGTCTTGGTAATAGCCGCGGAGATCGATTTTGCCGTTATTTTTCCGGTCAAACTCCTTTCTGACCAATTGACCGTTCTCGAAATAAGAGAAGCTGTCAGCTTTGCCGTCGCCGTTGGTGTCCTCGTCTATACGACTGATCTTACCGTCTTTGAAGAGAACAGTGCGTGTGCCGTTGCCGGAGGACTTTGATCTTCCTCGCTCCGCACCGGCTGGCCGTTTTGATAATAGACCCAAATCGTCGGCTTCCCGGACCCGTTGGTATCCTGACCTTTGCGCTCGACTTCTCCGCTAGAGTCGAGAAAGTACCAGGTATCTACGCGGCCATCGTTTTTGCTGGCGATCTCTTTGCCGCCTGGGCTTGCCGGCTTCGTAGTAAACAAAGATATCGGGTTTACCATCGAAATTAACGTCCTGCTCAACCTTTTCAATCTGTCCTTGTCGATCGTAATAAGTCCAGCGATCCATCTTGCCGTCGCCATTGGTATCTCTTTCTTGGCGGACGACGTTGCCTCGCTCATCGTAAAAAAGCTGGCCACGGGTTGCTGGCTTGCTGCCGGATCGAGGGTCAAGAATAAGAAAAGGGCCGAAGAAACCAAAAAGAAGCGCCCATTCTGAAGACGTATGGCTTCATGGACCGGTGGAACTCTAAGCAGAAAATAGGTTAGCCGGGGTGCGACTTAGAGGATTCGCGGGATTTCTCGGAACTGTCCGAACCCTCCAGGCTACTTTTGTCCGGCTCATTCATTGCCTTTTGAGCCCGCGTATCGCTTCTCCCAGAGATTTCCCTAGATCGGGAAGTTTGGTGGGACCAAAAATCAGGAGTACAAGGATGAAAATTACAATAAGTTCTGGCATGCCAATGCTTCCGAACATAAGGCACCTCTGACCTGCTTTACCTTCTACGCCCCAGGCCGAGTCATGTCAATCAAGCAAACTGTGATGGTCGCAACCGCTCTTCCGCGCCATTGAGAGCGCTCAAAAGCAGTGCGTTAGTCTTGAAAATATACTGGCCTGGGGTAAACGTATAGGCGACGTCATTTCGAGAATCTCTGGTGATCAACCCTTCTCCACGGCGAAACCCCCTTCAGCTAGGCATTTCAGATACTGATGCCGTAAACCCTTACCTGACTTGGCTTCTTTGCCTCGTTTGCGTAGCCGTTCTCTTCGTGAATCTCGGTAGCGCCGCCTTCTTCGAACCCGACGAAGGAAGAAACGCGGAGAAGGCCAGGGAAATTCTCCTGCTGAATGATTGGGTGACGCCCCACGAGAACTTCCTGCCGGTTTTGGATAAACCGATGTTTTTCTACTGGCTGGTTGCGTTGTCCTACAAGATTTTCGGTATTGCAGAATGGTCCGCTCGATTACCGGCTATCGTGTTTGCCCTCGGTTGTCTGTTTTTGGTTTATCATTTCGCACGTCAGTGGTGGGGATCATGGGCGGCCATGTGGAGCGTTCTGATTCTACTCACAAGCGTTGAGTTTTTCTGCTCGCGCGCATCGTCCGCTCTGACATGACGCTAACCTTTTGCGTTACGTTGGCGCTATGCTCTTTCTATTCAGCCGTACACGCCGAAAAATGAAAAAGCCAAAAACTCCATTGCTTGCTTATGTATGGAGCCCCAGGTGCGGGTACGCTTATCAAAGGACTAATCGGTCTCGTCATTCCGGGCACGGTGTTTTTCGTGTATCTGCTGGTAACCAATAAATGGTCGATATTGCGAAGGCTTCACCTTCTCCCCGGAGCATTGCTTTTCCTCGTCATCGTTACCCCTTGGTACCTCTGGGTCGATGCAAGAAACCCGGGTTACCTGCGCTATTTTTTTGGACGAGCACTTTACCCGCTACCTGACCGATGAGTTCAATCGGGCCCAGAGCTGGTTCTATTTCTTTTTGTCATCGCTGTCGGATTTTTTCCATGGACTTTGTTGTTGCCGTTTGTTGTAAAAGATTCGTGGCAAAAGATAGACGACAAGAACATTTTTTGATCCTCTGGGCCATCTTGCCGTTGCTTTTTTTTCTGCGTCAAATTCCAAGTTGCCTCATTATATACTGCCGATCTATCCAGCTCTGGCTATACTGACCGGGCGGACGATCACGGGCTTCTTCAATAAGCCACAGGCAAGAGCAAGATGGGGTTTTTATTTGCCTTGGGTTTTGCTAGCTGGCTTTGTCTTCTATCTGCTCATTGGCGGGGTTTGGCAGCGTCTCTTGCCGACGGAAATTCAAGTGACTGTAAGTGAGAACCTCATCTTCATGGGATTAAGCGCCCTACTCATAGTACTAATCTTCGGAGGTTATGCCTACGCTAATTCGAGGGGGTATTGCAGCAGCCAGATTGCAAGCTACATCTGTACTGGTGTCGTAATGGCGGTTTTCTTTTTGCTCGTGGGCCGTCTCATGGTGACAGCCTCTGTTGGTCGGTCAGCCAAGGCGCTGGCGCAAGGCACGGCTCCCTTCATCACGCATGATAGCCAGGTGGCTATCTATGATACCTATATGCCAGGGTTGATTTTTTATTTGCGCCTCGATCGACCCATTTGGATTGTTGCGTCACCAGGAAAGACGACGTTGATGGGAAGCCCTTATGTTTCCACTCACCGCCCGGATCCTGCGCCCGGTCACGGAAAAATACTCTTCAATTTTGCTGAGTTTTCGGATGCATGGAAAAAGCCAACCCTCCCTTGCTGGTTTTCGCGAAAGCGAAAACCCTGCTTCGCTTAGAAAGCCAGCTGGCCGAAGGCACGAAGAAACTCGCCGGAGTCGACGAATTTGTTTTGGTGTCCAAACCGTGAACAATCAGCAGCCGGCTGATGATCTCAGAAGTAGAGTGAATTCAAACTTGACAGGTGAGTGAATTCGAATATACTCCCTCACATATGCGACAGCGGATCGTATCAGGTCTACTCCTAAGCCTGTGGCTTTTCCTTGTGGGCGTTGAGTTGACGGAGGAGTTGGGCTTTTTGACTTCGATGACCCCGGGCTGGCTCAGACCATGGATAGGATCGTGGACAGCCTTGGGCAGAGCACGCCGATCGATGACCATCAGCATTCACTCAAATTGATTTTTCCTATTGTCTCCTTTGTGATGATGGATTCCTACTTTCGAGGGGTCTCAATATTTCAGACTCTTGTGCAGCAACCCCCATTGATCGTTAAGCCGAGTTTGGGAATCTTCAGGCTTCAGCACGTCTTTCTCATCTAAGATTTTCTTCTTTCGAGTTTTGAGTTCCTGCCGTTAACCGGCGGGAACTGCCAACATCAGTCTCCGTTGGCGGTCGCAAGTCGCGTTGGGGTTAATCGGCTGGGCACAATTTTCACGGCTCCTATACAACACCTTCTCTTTCACGGAAAGAGGGTGACTTGTCGTTTCGCTCGATTGCATCACTGGCGAAATTTAAAAGCCTATGTTCGTTTTTCAAAATCTGACTGCAAGGGTTTGCTATGAACAAGTTAGCTCTGTCTGAGAAGAAGCTGCCTCATGAGGCAATGGAGATACCTTTGCTGGACCTTACGCGAAAGTATCGATCCATAGAGAACGAGCTCAAGCAACGATGGGACACCATCTTTTTGTCTATCAAATTGTTCAATGGGCCCAATCTGGCCGCTTTCGAAAAAGAGTTTGCGGCTTACTGCGGTGTCAAACACGCCGTCGGTGTTGCTTCCGGCACCGACGCCATTCATCTCTCGCTCGAGGCTTTAGGCATTTCGCGCGGCCACGAAGTGATTTTGCCTGCCCACGCGCCCGCCCCTGTGATTGAGCCGGTGATCGCTCGGGGCGCGATACCCATTTTGGTTGACAAGGCCGTGGGAGACTACGGACCCGATCTGGAGAGTTTGGCAAAGTCGATCAACTCAAATACCAAGGCCATTATCGCTGTCCACATGTTGGGACTTCCTTGTGACATGGGAGCGATTCTCGAAATCGCCGGAACGCGAAATGTTCCGGTCGTCGAGGATGCATCGCAAGCACAAGGGGCGATTTACAAAGGCCGACGCGCGGCCGGATGGGGGGCGATTACTCTGATGAGTCTCGGTCCGGTTAAAAACTTGGCTTCGTACGGCGATGCCGGAGCGGTGCTAACCAACGATGAACGACTGGCAAAACATATAGGACTTCTGCGTGTTCATGGCCAAGCGGAGAAGTACGAGCACGCAATTTACGGTTGGAACAGTCGGTTGGACGAGCTCCAAGCGGCAGTCCTACGCGTGAAGCTTCCGACACTGGATCAGGATAACGCCCGCCGGGCCGCAATCGCCGCCGAGTACTCTCATTGCTTTCGCGATCTACCATTGAAAGTACCACCCCAGTTTCCGGATCGCACCAGCGTTTACCATCAATACGTGATCGAGAGTCCAGATCGGGATTCGCTGAAGAAATTCTTGAATAGCCGGGGATTGGCACAGGCTTGTACTATCCACAACCTCTGCATCAACACGAGGCGTGGAAAGCTCGGAACCTCCCGGTTTATAACCTACCGGAAGCTGAAAGATACTCGAGGGAGAATCTGGCGATTCCGGTTTTCGCTGAGCTTGAGAACGAAGAGGTTGCTTACATCATCTCTACGGTCCGTGAATATTTCGCGTCGAGATCCTGATCGCGATTCACTGGCAGTCAAGTATTCCGTCGTTGCACCCATGCACAATGAGCAGGGAAACGTCAGGGCGCTTTATGACGATATCAAAGGCGTGATGGAGGCATTGGAGCAGTCCTATGAAATTATCTTCGTCAACGACGCAAGTACCGACCACACGCTGGCGACGATGCGAGAGATTCAGGAATGCGATGCTGATTTCCATTTCGCTGATTTGGAAACAAACGTCGGTGAAAACTGGGCCCTGCTGGCGGGCATTTCAAAAGCGCAGGGCGAGGTAATCGTCACGATCGATGGCGATTATCAAAACGATCCCGCGTATATCCCCGACCTTCTGCAGGCACTGTCCAAAGGCTATCGAGTTGTATCCGGACGGCGAGAACAGCGAGCCGCCTCTTTCTGACCAAACGTCTCCCTTCACAAGTCGCCAACACGATGATCCGATTCGTCTCCGGCGTCCCGGTGCATGATTGCGGGTGTGGTCTTAAGGCCTATAGGAGGGAAGTTTTGGAGGGCAAGTTCGTACCTAAAGGTTTTATGAACCGATTCTCGCCAGTGTCACTTGGCGTGAAAGGAGATGAATTTTCTGAGGTTGAGATTGTCGATCGGGCCCGGATAGCGGGCCGGTCTCACTACGGTTTGGGGACGAGTTTTGGTCGTGCTACGCGACCTATGGGTACTGCCTTTTGCTGTACACGGGCCGGCCCGTTGGCTAGGAAGGTTTCGCGTTTTATTCAGCCTGTTACTGGTCATCGCGCTAATGTTGGCGTTTTGGGGCCGTTGGGTGGGGACCGCGACGGCGTCTTTGCTGGCTGCTATTTCTTTTTCCAACGTTTTGAATCTTAAACGCTTTGTCGAAGCCCAAACAGAGCCAATGTTTTCCATCAAGGAATTTAGGTGAATCAATGAGGAATAGAGTGAACGTGGCTCTGGTTGGTGCTGGCTATTGGGGGCAAAAGCTGCTGCCAAAGTTCTTGGCGGCGCCGCAAGCGCTGGTTCGGGTGGTTTGTGACATTCACGCCGAGAATCGCGCCGAGATTCAACGAAAATTTCCCGAGGTAGCGACGGCCGAATCCTTCGCAGTCGTTATTGCTGATCGGCAGCTCGATGCGGTGGTTATCGTGACTCCGCTGGCGAGTCATTTTTCATTGGCAAAAGCGGCGCTGGCAGCTGGAAAACATGTATGGGTGGAAAAGCCATTGGCGCTTAAATTGGAGAACGGCCGCGAGCTGGTTCAGTTAGCGCGGGTGAAGAAGAGCGTGCTGTTCGTAGATCATACCTTTCTTTACGATCCAGCCGTGACGATGATTCGAGAAATGATCCGTTCAGGAGAGCTGGGCGATATTTATCACCTCTTTTTACAGCGGCTGAACCTTGGACGAATCAAGCGCGACTCCAACGTGTGGTGGAATTCGGCGCCGCACGATGCGTCCATTATCTTGCATCTTTTATCGAGCCGCCCCGTCAGTGTTAATCTACACGGCTACCGGTACCTGCAGCCTACCCTGGAAGATCTGAACATGGCGGTGATCGAAATGGAGGGTGGAACTTCCGCTTTTGTCTATCATAACTGGTTGTATCCGGAGAATACGGCAAAATTGACTGTCGTCGGCAGCAAACGATTACTCGTCTACGAGGGCAAGTTTGATAAGCGGTCGATCACAGTTTACGAGTATGAGGTGGAGAATGCGCCGATGAACAAATCGCTCGCCAACGAGCTCCCGACCACCATGCCATCGAAGATGTTGGCGGTCACGCGAGATAGCGGGATTTAAAGATCAAGAACCCTTGGCGGGCGCTGTGAAGGATTTTCTAGAAAGCATATTGGATGACCGAGTTCCGTTGTCCAGCGGAAACTTCGCTCTGCAAGTGCTTGCTGTTCTCGAAGCGGGCGAACGATCCGTTCGCGCCAACGGCGCAAGAGCGACCGTCGAGACCTGAATCTGTATTAGGACCGAAATATTCACGATCAGAGCCTCGTGTCGACCTTTGGGCGGAGGCGTCCGTTGTACGTGTGTATTGATTAGGCCCATCTGCCTGGTCTAGCTGTGAGGGGAAATGGTACCTTATTCGCCTTCCGAAAGCCTCTTCTGAGATTAACGGCCAATTATAATATAGGTAGTAAAAGGTAGTAACCAAGATAATTTTCCATGTGCGGCATTTACGGATACCTATCTCCAAGCACGATTGACCCCGCAGTCCTGCGTCGTATGGGGCAAACCCTTAAACATCGCGGGCCAGATGATGAAGGCGAAGTTATCTTGGATTCCTCGGAAGTGTCTGTGGGGCTTGGGCATAAGCGACTGAGCGTAATCGATCTCTCGCCTGCTGGGAAGCAGCCCATGACCAACGAAGATGAGACCATCTGGATTACATTCAACGGTGAGATTTACAACTTTCAAGAAATCAGGCAAAAACTTGAAGGCAAAGGCCACACTTTTCACTCCCATTCCGACACCGAGGTCGTGGTTCACCTCTATGAAGAGCTAGGGACGAAATGTCTGGACGAACTCAACGGTATGTTCGCCTTCGCTCTCTGGGATGCCAAACAGCAAACCTTGTTTCTTGCGCGAGACAGAATAGGGAAGAAGCCTTTACACTATTGCGTTGCCGGTGGCCATTTTGTCTTCGCCTCCGAAATCAAGGCGCTTCTTCAACATCCCATGGTAAGTCGGCAATTAGACTTTACGTCGCTCAACAAATACCTCGCCTTCGAATATGTCCCGGCGCCCAATAGCATCTTCAAAGCGATAAAAAGCTAGAACCGGGTTATTACCTACTCTTCCGTGACGGTGCCGTTGTCACTTCCCAGTACTGGGACATTCCCATGGAGGATTATCCCATCAGCGATCGCACCGAGCCTCAATATATCGATGAGCTCAAAGAATTGTTGGAGCGTGCCGTCACCGCCAGGCTGGTGGCCGACGTTCCGGTCGGCTTGTTTGTCAGCGGCGGGCTTGATTCGGCTCTGGTCGCAGCGATAGCGCGCAGAGCGAAAGAAAATCTGGAGTGCTTCAGCATCGGTTTTGAAGAAGCGTCGTTCGATGAAAGCCGGTATGCCCAGCAGATCGCGCGCTTTCTGGGAATCAAGCATCACCTAAAGATTTTTAGCGCCAAGGACATGCTATCCATGGTGCAACGATTGCCCGGGATTTTGGACGAACCGTTGGCGGATCCCTCAATTTTGCCGTTGTACCTGCTGTCCCAGTTCGCTTCAGCGCATATGAAGGTCGTATTGAGCGGAGACGGGGAGACGAACTTTTCGCCGGCTACCAAACCTATCAAGCCCATAAGATCGTGACTTTCTACGACGCCTTGCCGGGGTTTTTGAAGGAATCTATCAAAGCACTCGCGTTCCATTTGCCCGTGTCTCACCGATACCTAAGCTTGGATTTTAAACTCAAACAATTCTTAAAAGGAGTAGGCGTATCCTCGGAAGTTCGCTTTTTCTGTGGCGGGGCGCATTCAGTAACGCCGAGAGAAGCGAGTTGCTGAGCCCCGAAATTCGAAGAGAGCTTCACAAGGAAAATGCTTACGAGGAGATCTATCGCTACGTCAGAAGAAGCGGTCTGACCAAAGAACTCGAGCGTATCCTCTATCTTTCGTTGAAACTGTATCTTCAGGACAATAATCTGGTCACTGTGGACCGTGCGAGTATGGCCAACGGTCTAGAGGTGCGTAGTCCGCTGCTGGATCGGGATGTAGCGGAATTTGTCTGCCGACTACCGATGGAATACAAGCTCAATGGGTTGAGAACGAAGTATATCCTGAAAAAAGCTGCGGAGGAGTTTCTTCCCGTAACATCGTCTATCGCAAGAAGAAAGGATTTGGCGTGCCGCTCGCGCAATGGTTGGCCGGCGATCTCAGAGAATTTATGTTGGATTACCTGAGCCAAGAAAGAATCCAGCGTCAAGGAATCTTTCATTATCCCTATATTAAACAGCTCATTGATGAGCAACTGACTAAAACTAAGGACAACAGAGAACCGTTGTGGACATTGCTGGTCTTTCAAACCTGGTACGAAAAATACATGGGCTCGCAGGAGGGGGAGAAGGAATCTGTGGCTGAAGTAAGACTCCTCATCGGAATAAAGTTCTGGGGGTTGTCGCTTCTCCTGACCTTGTGTTTCTTTCTATTTTTCTGGGAGTTGGGCAATATCCCACTCTACGAGCGTGGAGAACCCCGCGAGGGATTGGTGATCTGGGAAATGTACAAGACAGGAAACTGGGTTCTCCCAATAATCAATGGTGACTACGTTCCTTTCAAACCGCCTTTCTTTCATTGGATCGGAGTCTTGGTATCGGCAGTGATCGGAGACGTGAATGAGCTGACGATCCGCCTCCCCTCTGCGCTTTTTGCGACGCTTGGCGTTGTTCTCGTCTATACTACAGGAACGCGTCTTTGGAATGAGAAAACGGGGCGGTTCGCTGCGGTCGTTTTGGCGACCACACCCGGATGGTGGCGTGCGGCCACCATGGCCCAAGTCGACATGACACTAGCCTTCTTTATGACCGCAGCCTTGCTGTTATTCTATTTTATGTATCGAGAAGGAGGTACACCCGAGTCAATTCGATGGCAGTGGCATTGTTGTTGGCTTGCGCCACCTTGACCAAGGGACCGCTTGGGCTGCTTCTCCCATTACTGACCATCTTCGGGTTTCTCTGCCTGCGGCGTGATTTTGCCTTCCTGAAGAAAGCGCACCCTATTTCCGGGGCCGTGTTTTTCTTTTTGTCGCCTGTTCTTGGTATGCGTTGGCTATGCGACAGGGAGGATCCGCTTTTTTATCCGGCAGATCCTTGAGGAAAGTCTTGGCACTGCGGCCGGCGATTACGGGCGTCACCAGCCTCCCTATTACTTTGTTTCGAATTTCTTTCTGAACCAGGCGCCGTGGAGTGTTTTCTTTCCACCGCTAGTTTTGTTTCTGTATCGTCGGCGCCGCGCGTTATTTGAGGACCCTCTTCTGTTCCCGCTGGTTTGGTTGGTTAGCGTGTTTCTATTTTTTAGCTTGGCTTTAGGCAAACGCGCCGTATACATCCTTCCCCTTTATCCGGCTTTTGCGCTGCTCCTCGGTGCATGGTGGGGAAGCCTTGACAAAGAAAACCCGACTGACGGTGTTTGGATCACTTCCGCAGTGGGATACACGTCGGCCGCTGCTAGTCTTGTCGCTGTTGGAACAATAATGTTTTTTCTAGTGGGGAGTAGCGGTGCGCAGGTTCAACACTTATTCCCACTAGTAAGAAGCGCTGGCACTTTGGACGATCTCCAAAGTTTTTTCACCCTCCGTGCCGCTTTGGATTGGCCTGTGGGTTTTTGGTGCGGCCTCGCTTCTCATCTTTTTATCGTTACCGCGAAAAAATGGGATGGGATGTTTGTTGCTATCACCATGATGGCCGCGGCGGCAATGGTATTTATGAAAACCACTCTACTATCCTGCGATCGCGAGCAAGCGAACTTTGAAACCTTTTGCCACCCGGTTACGAGAAAATATTAATCCGCAAACGCCAATCTTGTTTTATAATTCTTTTGATTACGGTACGATCTTTTATTCCCGCAGGGACATTGGGCAATATGCGCAGGAAGTAAACGAGTTAAAGCAGCCGGTGTTTTTACTCATGTGGGAGGAAGACTGGAAAAGATTACGGAAGAAGAATGCTCTTGAAATGTTGGACGTCAGCGAAGGCCGGGGGCCGGTGGCAAAGCACCGCCTTATCCTCGTAAAGCCAGTCGGGCCTCCTGCCGATTCCCGCTAAACAGGAATCGGCAGTGCTTCGTCGCGAACGCGAAGATTCTGCCAATGACTGACCCAGATTTTTCAGGCCTAAATGCAAGTGAATTTCTCAGCTAGATGGGTGCTCTCCTTGCCCTGTTTGTGAGAGGCGGCACGGGAAAGATCGTTCTGACAGGCCGTTATACCCTTGGATCGGAATACGGAGGTTGAAGAGAAAAATGGAATTTCTCTGGAATCTATTTCACCAGATTTACGATGTTGAGTTCCTGGTTCGAGCCGGAGGGTTAGTCGCACTCACGATCATTGTATTCGTCGAAACCGGCCTGTTGATCGGCTTTTTCTTGCCCGGCGACTCCCTGTTAGTAACCGCCGGGATATTCGCTGCTAAAGGCGATCTCGATTTATTGACGTTGAACCTCGCGTTGAGCGCAGCAGCGATTGTCGGTGATACCGTAGGCTACCGAATCGGCTACACGACGGGGCCCAAAATTTTTACCCGCGAGAATTCGCTTTTATTTAATCGTAAACACCTCATTTCGGCTAAAGAATTTTATGACCGGTACGGCGGATTTACGATCGTGATTGCCCGTTTTATTCCCATTATCAGAACTTTCGCCCCGTGGTGGCGGGTGTTGGCGCAATGCCCTACAAGCGCTTCCTTGCTTTCAATGTCTTCGGAGGAATCTTCTGGGTGATGGCGACCACCTTAGCCGGCTATTTTCTGGGCACACTCATTCCGAATATTCAGGAGCAAATTCATCTTGTGATCGTCATCGTTATTTTCCTTTCACTGCTTCCCGGCATCATTAAGTTCCTCAGTGAATGGCGCAAGGCAAGGTCCAATGTCTGAATGGGGGTTTGCTTGATTTTGACCAGGTAGATCAGGAGGAGGATGTGTGGGCTCTCTGGGCATTGCCGTTGTCTTAGGTATTGTAGAAGGACTCACTGAATTTATACCGGTGTCTTCTACCGGTCATCTGATCCTGGTCGGCCATCTGCTCGGTTTCGTCGGCGAAAAAGCGGCAAGCTTCGAAGTCGCCATTCAACTCGGCGCAGTGCTATCGGTAGTTTTTCTATACTGGCGACGGTTCATAGACTTGATTCCCACCCGGTCTGCTGCTCATTCCGACTCGAGCCTTAAAAAGGGTGGTCCGGCCTTTGGCGGATCACCCTAGCGACGATACCCGCCTTGATCGTCGGTTTTCTTGCACGCCATACGATCAAAGAGCAGCTCTTCACTCCGCTGGCGGTAACCTGGGCGTTGGCCGTGGGTGGCGTCGCGATCTTACTCGCTGAGAAATTTGTTTCCCGGCGCCGCTCCTATTCACTTGAAACCATCACCATGAGTCAGGCCTTCGGAGTCGGCCTGTTCCAGGTGCTTGCGCTATGGCCCGGCACGTCGAGAGCGGCGGCAACGATTGTCGGTGGAATGCTCGTGGGACTCGAAAGAAAGGGAGCAGCGGAATTTTCTTTCCTGATTGCGGTGCCGATCATGTTCGCCGCCACCGGCTATGAACTGTTTAAAATGCGCAGTCTCTTTGCCGCTCAGGATCTCGTTCAGTTTGGCGTCGGCTTCTTGGTATCATTCTTGGTGGCGCTTGTCGCAATCAAGGCATTTGTAAGTTTCCTGAGTCGCTGGAGTCTCGCGCCATTCGCATGGTATCGCATCGCGGTGGCCGCGATTTTTTATTTTGCAACGCGCAGCCTGGCTCAGTAACGCACCCGTCTCCCGCAAATTGGGTTCTTTTGTTGCAACTCAGGAGAACGCCGCCGTCTTAACGTTCATTGATGGTGCCGGTGCTTAATCCAATGGTAAATCTGGTTTCGATAGAGATATGCCACAAGCAAAACCACCGCGGAGATCGCAGCGAAAATGGCCACTGCGTAATATTCCTGATTGCGGAACTTAGCGCCCTGAACGGTTAGCAGATAAGTTCCCGGAATACGGCCGATGATGGATATGATGAGGAAGGTACTTAGTTTCATTCGGCTCAAACCCAGCAGATAGCAGAGATAATCCTTCGGGAAGCCGGGAATAAGAAAGAACAAAAAACAAATCGTCGCACCTGCATTTGTAGTCAGAAAGTCAAACTCTGTGTAAAACCTCCTGGCTGACAAATCGTTCCACAAAAGGCCTGCCCAAAATACTTGCGAGCTCGAATGCAACCCAGGAGCCGATGGTGAGACCGACCATGGAAAGCACAAAGCCCATGGTTTCGCCGTAAACGTATCCACCGGCGACCCCGGTCAGTTCTCCGGGAAAGGGAGCGGCGACCACCTGGAGTATCTGTAGAAGCACGAATACGGCCGGAGAATAAGGACCTAAGGATTGGAGAAACTTACTGAGTTTGTCGCTGCTGGAATAAATTGCCTCGAAATCATCGAAGTCTTCACCGGCGGGCATTAGCGCGGTGAACGGTTGCGGGATGTAATGACTGAAAAAGAACAGGAGTCCCACCAAGACGATAAAGATAACTCCCCTGATGGCGAGTTTCCGCCTTGGGCTGGTCATCGGAATTGTATAACAGCAAAAAATGCGAAAAACGAGGCTTGATAATCGATGCGAAGACCGACCTATAGGATCGAGGATTCGCCGATCTTCCGCTAACTAACGAGAATGGCGTATCGACGCAGTCTGGGTTGCCTTTCTCATCGGAATAATCGCTGACAGCCGTTGACAGCATTCAGTTTGCCTTTTCTCGGCATCCCGCTCAACACGGATCTTTTGCCGTCAATGGTCGGCCAAAAATAGTTCCCGGTGAGTTGCATTTCGCCAGTGATCTCAGCCCAGCGCCCTTCCGGTCCCCACAGCGATCGATCTCCAGTCCGGACAAGTTTATCGAGTACTCAGCGCCAAACGCTCCCGGTCAGTTTACGCGGTGGCTTTTTGGCAAGCGACGGTTCCCGCTCGACCTGGAATTTCCCAGTGTACCACCTCGTCGGCCGTTGCCCTGGCACGTTCCTGTTGGGCGATCTCGAGAGGAGCGAAAATTGCGCGCCACACCGGAGTGAAGCTGCCAGGAAGGTGCGCAACCAACCCGCGTACTGAAGCCCTTCTGATTTCTGCATGCAGTCCCAAGACGTTGACGGCATCCTCGTGCAGCTTGCCTAAATAATAGTCTGCGAGCGCTTGCTCTTTCATGCCGCTTACGCCCAAGAGCTCATCCGAGGTGGGAAGTGTCGTCGGAATCTGCAGCGTTTTTCAAAACCAGTGCCCGCAACCCGGGGATAGAAGGGTCTCTGTCCACGACAATCGCTAGCAAAAGCGAACCCGTATTCGTCCTGAACCCGGAGGCTCGTGGGGTCACCTGCCAGCCCGGAGCTCCGGCAAAGAGAGGCCGACTTCCCACGCTCTGCTCGAAGAGTCGACAGGCTCGTCTCAACGACTCCCGCACTTCGTCAAGAGTCATGCGAGTGAGCCCACTCATGCCAGCCGACGTGATCCTCAACCGTGAAGCCCGCCCTCATGTCGGGCCTCTTTGATCCGTAACAACAGATGAGGGCAATGATTCACCGACCAATGGAGCACGGAGCAAAGTACCGTAGAGCAAAGGTTTTCAGTCCGTAAGTGCTCGGCGCCCGTGTACGAATCATCTTTCTCAGAAAACCTCGCCGGAAAATACGTCGAACCGCCTTGCCTGAATTGTCAGGACCAAAGGCGACGAAAAAGCGATGCTTGGACACCGAATTCCCCCAGAATGCCGCAGCAGGCCGGGAACGCCCTCTTCGAGCGACCGCCGGTTACAAACGTCAACCTTTAATGCAATTTTCAAAGACACCAGACGCTAACGCTGCTGGGGATAGGCTTCACGGAACCACTCGATGGTGCGTCGCAGCCCTTCACGCAGGCTAATCTCAGGGACAACACCCAAGATCTCTTTCATCCGCGCGTATTGTCGGGAACCCGACGTTGTATGTCTTCATAGCTATTGCCGTAAACGGATTGTTGGGTAACAAACCGGATGCGCGATGGCGAGCGCGCCACCTCGATCATGGCTTTAGCAAAGTCAAGGATGCTGATCTCTTCGTCGGTACCGATATTGAAAATGCCGCCGATTGCCTCACCTTTAAACCCGCTTGAACCGTGGCTCGAATAGCGTCGCTGATGTACGTGAAACAGCGGGTCTGGGAACCGTCTCCGACCACCGTAACGTCCTCTCCGCGCAGCACTTGGCCCATGAAGATAGTAACCACACGTCCCAAATCGATGGCATCCAACCGGGGGCCGTAAATGTTAAAATAGCGAACGATGGTGACGGGCAGACCCTTCTTATGATACGCGAAGCAAAAGTGCTCACCGACGGCCTTTGAGGTGGAGTAACACCACTGGTCGATACTCGTCGATCCCAATACGCGGTCGTCGTACTCCTTGTAGGGAATCTTCGGATTGCGCCCATAGACTTCTGAGGTCGAACCGAAAACCACGCGGGACCCGTAATGCATTGCCGCCGCGAGGACATGTTGAGTGCCGTTGACGTTTACGTTGAGTACCTTAAACGGATCTGTCACGTAATGTTCGACGCCGACGACGGCTCCCATGTGGTAAACCACCTGACTCCACGCATGAGCCGGTCGATAACGTCGGGATTCAGCAAGGAGGCGCTATGATACGCAAGGCGAGGGTTCCCGATAAGGTAGTTCGATCTTGGCCGTGCCGGCCGTATCCATCACGAGCACTTCATCGCCCCCGCTCAAGACATGCCTCGGCCAAATGGGACCCCAGAAAACCTGTTCCACCAGTGATTAGGACCTTCACCCTCGATTTTCCTCCACGCTAAACCCCGGCCCCGGTATAGGAGCCAATAGTTTTTAGCTCTTCGCCCTCCAGCCACGGTTCGGGTGGCACCTGCGCCTGCAGAACTTCAAGGCAACCGTCACTCGCAAGCAACCACCACGCCCTGATCCGTAGTGCTAACGACGGCTCCCGGCTTAAGCATCGGAGCCAATGTGGGACCGCGATAGCGATGGGTGCGCCAAATCATGCACTTTTGACCGCGCAGCGTTGAGAATGCTCCGGGCCAAGGATAAGCGACGGCTCGCACCAAGTTGTGAATCGACTCGGCGCTTTGGTTCCAATCGATGGCCCCATCTTCGGGACGGCGGCCGCCGAACTTCGTCGCCAAACTCTCATCCTGGACAATAGTAGGTGCGCGGCCCTGCACGAGAAGCGGATACACTTTGGTGAGTAAGACCCGAGTCGCCTCTACCTGTTTCATCAGCACTGCTCGCGCGTCGTCATTCTCTTCGATAGTGACTTCTTTCTGGCCGATAATGAGTCCTGAGTCGGCCTTCACGACCATTTCGTGCAAGGTCACCCGGTTTTCTTTTTCGCCCAGAAGGATCGCCCAGTTCGTAGGACTGCGTCCGCGAAAGCGCGGCAACAAGGAGCCATGCAAGTTGTAGCAGCCGCGGGGCGGGATGGCGAGGATCTTTGCGGAGACAAGTTTCCGGTAGTAGAAGGAGAACAGAATCGTCCGGCCCACAAGCGCGGATCACTTCAACCCATTCGGAATCGTTGATTTGGGTGGGTGTATAGACGCGCAAACCATAGTCTTTGGCGCGTTTTGCTACCGAGCCGAACCAGATATCCTCTCCCGGGTCATCTTTGTGCGTGAAGACAGCCGTGATCTCGGCGCCGGCCTGGTAAGAAACTCAAGCCCTACGCAACCGATCTCGTGATAGGCAAGCAATACCGTCTCATGCAGTACGCATAACCTTCTGCTCGGGCGGATGCCCGGTTTCTTCGCGTACCACGAACTGCGGTCGCCGTCGAATCCTCGTCAAATCCGGCCGATGTATTCCCCCAAGGTCCCAAACGCGACAAACTGACCGCCGACAAAGAAAAATAAAATTGCGAACAGTGTGAACACTCCACCCACAGCCCATTCAGACCCGAACATCAACCGAAGGATGAGCAGCAATAGGCCGAAGGCAATACCGCAGCCAGCGAGAATCAAACCGATTCCCCGACAACATTCGCAAACGGCATCATCGAAAAACCCGTCAGCAGGTCCAGCAGCAATTCCACCAGTTTGAGCAATGAGTAGCGTGACTGCCCTTTGTTGCGTTCCGCATGCTCGACCGGTATCTCCACCATCCGGTCGGTAAAACAGTTGGCCAGGGCCGGGATGAAGCTGGAAGTTTCACCGCATTCCCGCATCAACCGCACAACATCCATACTGTATAAGCGGAGCATACAACCGTAGTCCCGTAGTTGCATCCCCGTGGCTCGCGAAACGATCCGGTTCATCCAGAACGAGGCAGTCCGTCGTAAAGAATTATCTTCACGTTTCTGACGCCATCCGCCGACGACGTCGTAACCCTCGTTGAATTTCGTTACCAGCTTAGGAATCTCCGCCGGAGGGTTTTGGAGATCGGCATCTAGGGTGACCACGGCGTCGGCATCACAGCGCGAGAAGCCGGCAAAAATCGCCGCGTGTTGCCCGTAGTTGCGCCCCAACCTCACACCGTAAAAGCGCGGGTCCCGCCGCGCGGCCTCAGCAATCAGCGCCCAGGGAACGATCACGGCTGCCGTCATCGATCAAAATCACGCGCCAGCCGCAGGACAGCGAAGCGAGATCTGTCCTGAGACGTTCAAACAGTAGCGGTAGATTGGCCTCTTCATTGTAAACCGGTATAACCAGGTCGATCTTCTGAGCTGGAGTCATCCGGCGGCCGCCTTCTTAACGGCGCGGTATCGCTTCACAGACGCGGGATACGTCTGCGTCGTTCATTCCTGGAAATAGCGGCAGAGAAACCACACGGTCCGAGGCCCATTCCGTATTGGGCAAATCCCTGGACCGTAGCCGTACCGTGAACGGTAGTAGCCGTGCAGGTGCACAGCGGTAAAGTGGAGTCCGGTGCCCACACCCTGCCGTGCCATCAATTGCATGAACCGATCACGATCACATCCGAACCGGTCGGCTTCAATCGTGACGACAAAAGATGCCAGGCGTGTCGGCTTGTTCCCACCGCTCGACCGAGGGGCCTCACCCCATCGATTCCCGCCAGTTGCTCGTGATAGAGCTCCGCAAGGCGCCTTCGCCGTTCGATAAAACCATTCAACTTAGCAAGCTGGTGGATGCCGAGGGCGGCCTGCAGGTCGGTGAGGCCATACTTCCAGCCTGGCGTCACTGTTTCGTAGCGCGGGGAATCGACGTTGCCATAACGGCTCCAGGCATCACGGTTGACGCCGTGAAATCTCAATAGGCGAAACTTCTCCGCCAGCTCGTCGCTGCCGGTAGTAATCATGCCGCCTTCGCCGGTGGTAATATTCTTAATCGGATGAAAGCTGAAACAAGCCGTCACCCCGTCGCTGCCAATCCGCTTGCCGCGGAACTCTGTGCCCACGGCATGCGCTGCATCTTGTATCATCGTCAGGCCGCGAGGTGTCGCGATGGCAGCCAGTCCGTCTCAGATCGCAGGCTTGTCCGGCGAAGTGAACCGGAAGAATGGCGCGCGTACGCTCAGTCACCGCCGCCGCCACGCTCTCCGGCGTAATTTGCAGTGTTTTCCGATCGACGTCGGCAAACACCGGTTTCGCGCCCGCCACCTCGATCATGTTGACCGTCGCAGACCAAGTCATGGAACTCGTTATGACCTCATCACCACGCCCCATGCCATGTGCCAGCAACGCCACGTGGAGCGCGGCAGTGCAGGAGTTCACTGCCACTGCGTGGCGAGCGCCCACGTAACGGGAAAATTCCTCCTCGAAACGCTTGACGCGCGGTCCCGAGGTGATCCAACCGGACCGGATGACATCAAGCACCTCTCCTATCTCTTCTTCGCCCAGGCTCGGGCGGGATAACGGCAAGGGGTTATCGCTCATGATTTCATGTTCTCCCCGACAGCGATGATGCGCATCAGTCGGCCGTCACCGATCACTCTGCTCGGATAGCACGCGATGAGGAATTCCAGCATCTTGGATTTCACCGTAATAGCCCCCGGTTTTCTTATTATCTCGCGTGATCAGCCAGATCGTCGCCGGCCCACGGGCCACGCTTTTTAACTGTTCTAGCTCGACAACGGTCGCCTGCCTGCCGGTATAAAAGCCTATTACGCCGAGTGTCGTTTCATCGGGCCGGTACGCGTAGACTTGCGCCGCCGCGGGTACGTGCTTTTCGAGCTGTCGAACAAATGGAACAAAGCTCTTGAAGCCATCAACGAAGGGTCTCACCGTGATCAATAGGCTACCTATACTCAAACAGACGAGCAAGGCAGTGCCCAGCAGCCGCGCCTCACGCTCCACCGGCGGTGGAAATTTCACGACATAACAAAACATATACAGAACCACAACAAAAAGAAGCCAAAGGAGCCAGCGGCTCGGGGCCAAAAATATTGCGGCTGGTGCTACAACCGCGCAGGCGATGAGAAAGATTTCCCAACCGCGTTCCAGTTTGCTCTCCCAACCCTGGTGTTGCTCCGCTGAGGTGGCCCAGGAAGCAACGAACAGAGCGAACAATGGAAAAATCGGCAGCAAGTACATGCCTCTTTGGTTCCCGCCAAAGAAAGCGCCAAAAGACTGGAAGCGTCCCGGCAATACAGAACCGAACTCCGTCGCGGTGTAGATCCGGGAGTCGTTTCCAATTGCGCCAGGCTGAGAGCGCCGCAAGTAGGACGAAAGGAGTCCACGGCAACAGATCTACCGGCGTGTTGAGAAAGTAATACCAAATCGGACGCACGTGGCCGCCTGTGTAAACTCCACCATGGGGGAAAAAGCGCTGAACCTGGTTGTAAACGATAAAGGTCTCAACCGCGGTGCGCCCGCCTTCCTGCCAGAGCAACCAAAGCCATAGTGCGGCTGCGCCGCCGAGTGAGACCACTTCCCACCACGATGTGCCAGCCAAGAAACTGTCGCAACCGCCTAGTCCACAAAGATAGACGCCCATACCGAGCGCGGGGATGCCCAAGCCAACCACACCTTTGGTCAAGAAGGCAAAGGCAAGAAACACGTACATACCCAAAAGCAGAAATTGTCGGGTTGTTCCGTCACGGCTCTCGGCATAGGCGAAAAGAGTCCATGCCCCCGTGACCGCAAACAGCAACGCATTGTCGACAACGATCCAGTGGGTCGTCAACGAAAAAAGCGCTGTGCTGAGTAAGATCAAACCTCCGATGAGGGCATGTGACTGAGGAAAAAACATCGTCCGAGCGCGTAGGTAGAGCAGCAATGCCGCGAAGCCGAACACTGCGGAGGGTAGCCGCGCGAGGGTCGGTGTAGCGCGGCCGAACGCAGCAAACACACTCGACTGGGCCCACCAATAGAAAGGCGGCTTCTCCAAAAAGGCTCCCCGTTCAGCCGAGGTGTTACCCAGGAGCCCGACGCCCACATGGCCCTCGCCGATCGCGGCATCCCTGGGTTCATCGGGTGTCCACAGTTCGTTGGAAATCCCGACAAAAGAGACGAAAACTCCGATCAGGCACAAGGTCATTAGGGAGTGTGAACGGATACAGCTAGTGAGGGGCGGCGCGTAAGTGGCTCGCTCTGGAGAGGAGCTTCATGGGCTATTTACTAAGACGAGCGGCTGAATCTCGCTAGAAGGGGTAATGAGCTGATGTGGAATGAGATCGAAACTTTTTTGAGTCGTTCGTAGCTTCTGGAGTCCAGGATCACGCTGACCTTGGCACTGCCCTTGAATAACTGTAAAAGTTTTTCGTCATCCCGGATGATCGGAACGCGGCGGTCCAGATAAAACTCGATAAGCGGAAGACGTCTATCATCAAGCAAGGTCGTATAGAGCTCCCGGCCGCGCGATTGAAGACGAACCTGATCGAAAAATGGCGCATAGCTACGCTTTGCATTGAGGATTGGGAAAAACACGATCATTGTTGCCAACATAGCAAGAGCCGCCAAGCATGTGAATCCGTAAATAGCGCGCCACCCTAACCACTCGCCCCAAACGCGCCGGCCCAAGTAAGCAAAAGCCAAGGCGATCAGAGGCGCCAAGACGAAAACGGCTGGCTGATGATTCAAGTAGCCCAGGACTACCGGAGCGATGATGAGCGCCGAAACTACGAGTGCAAGTATTCGTGAGGCACAACCCGCGTTGCAATCGTGAGACGTTCTGTGGATTAGAGAAGAGATCGCGAAGAAAGTCCCCCACGATCATCAATACAATAAAAAGCACCGGAACGAGATATTCGGACGTCCTCGAGGCAGAGAGCGTTAGCGCCACCGGCACCATCACGATCGCCAATTTCAGAAAAACCCTGAAATCGTCCGCGGCGCGCCGGCGAAAGAGCGCGATCAACGAAGCAAGAAACACCAATGACCATGGCAACGGGACCCACAGAAGCGTACCGAGGTACAGGAAAGGACTGCGGCCGCGCTCTACGGTAAAGGCATCGTTCAGTGGCCCTGGTCTGAAGTACCCTGGATTCGCGAAATTAAAAACCGACCCAAGGTATTGTCGAGAAATACCACTCTCAGATATTCCCATCCTCCCTCGCGGTGGAGGGCCAGCGCCCAAGGCAAGACTGCGAGAACAGTAAAGATCGCCACCAAAGCGACGGTTCGGAACATGCGGGCGAATTCGCGCTTAGTAAAACAGAAAAAGTAAAACGGGCGGGAGCACAATGAGAAAAGTAAAGAAGTTCTTTGCGTAGAAAGACACCGCCAGCAGCTGCCGCGAAGCCCATGTCATAGGCAAAGGGATCCAACTGACGGCCACCGTTTTGTAGCAACGTCAGCGAGAACAGCGCGAAGCAAAGGAAGACAAAAAAATCACGAGAATATCGGGGCCGGCACGATGTGAAAGCTGGTAGAATACGATCGATGTCGCGGCAAAAGGACGGTCACGCACGCCACCACCGCATTGTTTCGTCTGCGGGCCACCCAATATAACAAGCCGAGGGACATGACCCCGAAGATCGTCGATGGCAACCGGAGGCACGCGGCCGTCAGTTTTCCATTTGCCTGACAAGTAAGCCAGGAAAGCCAATACGACAAAGGCGGCTTCTCCAGGTAGGGGAATTCATCGATCCGCGGCACGGCAAAGGAGCCATGCCGGAACATATTCCACACAACTCCAGAAACCGTCGGCTCCCTGGGGGACCAAACGTCGTGATCGAATACGCCGGTGCAAAAGTACATAGTGGCAACTACAGCAGCCGTAAGGGCCCCGACCCACCAAGCTTCGGATTCGGATGCTTGCAAAGAAGCGCCGTCAGTCATGACGCCGATCTTTGAAAAAGCTGCTGGACGTCCAATCGCAACGACTCGATGCAACCGACGGGTTTGCGAAGTTGTCTGCCGAAACTGCGATGAGTTGAAATGTCCTTTTCATGCGGAAGTTTTCTCTCGGGCACCGCTCACCCACCAAAAATATTGCGGCTGTCAGTCTAGAGTAATTCGATTCGCTAGATGGGGAGTTGATGTTGACCAAAAACGCTTTATGGACGCGGCTAGTAAATTATCACGACCACTGAAAGTCGCAATCTATTGCGGGACGAAATTGCGAACCTGCAACTTCAAGCTGCCATAGTTAAACCCATCTTGCGTGAAACGCATTGAGACTCGATGCGTTCCCAGATGGCATCACTAGTGGCGCCATAGGAAGATTGCCGCTGAGTTCCCGACCCGATACAGAGAAGTGTAATCCTCGCCTGCGACGGATCGTTGTAAAAAGTAGCATTTTGCTGCCGGCATCACGATTCCCGGAGCAAGCCCGGCTGCTCGCCTTCGGAAATAGTCATGCACCTTATTGGATCAATTGAGGACTAGCCGTGTCAGGACTACATTTCGTCGTCGCAACTTTGGTCCCGATGGCGATATTTATCTGGCTCTCGCCTTTGGCTTTCCTGGCTCCTCGCTTGCCTCGAGCCACCTGAGTGCGACGTGATCAGTCAGATCGATATCCTGCCAACCATCATGGGCATACTTGGAGGAGAGTATCGGAATCTTTTGGCAGTGATAGTCTCAACTTATAAGAGCGACAATAGTTTCGCACTATTGTCGTGTATAAGAACATGAAGCGATACGGCATCGTTTCCGACCGTGAGCTCTCTCGTTCTTGCGGGAGACCGGAGAGGAAATCAGCTACCAGCGTGACGGAAGCCATGCTCTTTGGCAGCAAGTTCCGCTAGCTGCTCACGGGGCGGAGCGCAGTAAAACTGCCCTCGCGCTTCTCCGGGTGGCCGAAGATCTCTTGGTGAGCGGTCGCTACACGGCTGCCAAAAGATCTCCTGTTCAGCATTCATGATCATGCAATCTGCTGCTTCAAAATTGCGGAGGCCCTAACGGCTTTTTTGCATTTCGCGCAACAAAGCCTCGACCTTCTTGAGCTCGTCGCCATAGCCGGCCCAGTCTCCTTGGCGCAGTAATTCTTGGGCGCGTGAAAAGTGCGCGAGTGCCTGGCGGGCCAGCTCTTTTTCCGTAGTAAGCGCCTGGGTCGCAACCACGGGCTGCTGTACCGGCTGGGGTGATGGTTTGCCGCCAAAATTCTTTGCAGCGATTGCTCCAGGGTTTCCTCCATGGCGATTTGATTGCCAAAAGCGACAATCACCCGCTTGAGCTCGGGCAAGGATCCTTTTTCCGCCGCAAGGTAGAGCGGCTGGACATAAAGAAGTGACTTTTCTATCGGAATGGCCAGCAAACTTCCCCGAATCACTTGTGCACCCCGTTGGCCCCAGAGGCTCAACTGCTGGGATATGAAGGCATCCTGATCGATACGCGCGTCAATCTGCTTCGGACCATAAACCAGTTTTGCTTTTGGGAAATCGAGAGCGATGAGCTTCCCGTAATTTGGCGGATCGCTCCGGGCCGCCAGCCACGCGCGCATATTATCGCGCTTGTTTGGCGTGAAGGGGAGAAGGAGAACAAACTCCTCTTTTGCCTCGCCGGGAAGGCGCATGATGGTGTAATAAGGCTCCATTTCCCGTTCCGTACCCTCTATGGTTCGTCGCGGTATGCTGAGCAGATCCTCTTTATTGTAAAAGACTTGAGGATCTTGCATGTGATAAGTCGCGTACATCTGCGCCTGGATAGTGAACAGATCCTGAGGATAGCGGATGTGAGCCCGTAAATCCTCGGGCATCGCCTCAAAAGACTTAAACAGCGCCGGGAAAATTTTCGCATAGGCCAGGATGATGGGATCTTTCGGATCGCTTACGTAGAAATCAACAGTGCCGTTATAAGCATCGATAACGATCTTAGCGGAATTTCGGATGTAGTTTTTGCCGCCGCGGCGCATGGGTTCTGAGTACGGAAAACGATCGGAAGTGGTGTAGCCATCGATCATCCAAGAAAGACGCCCGCCCTGGGCAATGACCAGGTAAGCATCGCGGTCAAAAGTGATAAACGGAGCAATTTTCTTGACGCGCTCCTGAATTTGGCGGTGGTAGAGAATGCGACTTTGACGGGTAATATCTTCCGACAATAAGATTCTTAGCGTTGCGTGATGCGCTGAGAAAAGAACTTTTCGCCAAAACGAATCGATAGTAACTCCACCCCGCCCCTCATAGGTCGTGTAGATATTCTGATCTCCGGAAGGATAGTCCAGCTCACGTGCCGTGGTTTTGGTAAAAACGTAATCGTTAGCCAGTTCCCCGTAGTAGATCTCCGGACGGATAATCTTGACCGAATCAATGGTGGAGGCCGGCGGGATGTCCTTGATGAAGAATTCCGGCAGTCCCTCTGGGGTCACTTGGTTGACGGGTCCGAAGACTACCCCGTAGCCATGGGTATAGGTTAGGTGTTCGTTAATCCAAATTCGGCTGGGAAGGTGCTGATGAGAGAGTTCGCGAGCGGAAAGCATCACCTGCCGGTAGGTCCCATCGATTTGATAACGGTCGTTGTCGACATCAACGAATTTGTAATAAGTGCGGATCTCCTGGAGCTGCGCATAGGTGGCCAACAATGGCCGGTGTTCCCACAAGCGGATATTCTTGATCGTGAGGTCGTTGCGCTTAATATCTGCCAAGGTCAGTGTCTCTTCCGCCGGAAAATCTTTGCTCTCGACTTTGTCCAGGCCATAAGCTAGTCGGGTAAATTTGATATTGCGCTCAATGAATGGCCTCTCGGCATCGACTTCGTTCGGCACGACCCGAAAGCGTTGGAGCAGAGAAGGGTAAAGACTAAGCCCGACGAGATGCGTAACGAGCAAAGCACCAATGCCGAGGATGAGGTAGCGAAACCCAGTCCGGTAAACTTGAGTGAAGGATAGGGCAGCGGCAATCAACGATAGCAAAGCAAGAATGCGGAGCGCCGGTAAGTTGGCATAGACGTCGGTATAGCTCGCGCCAAAGGCCGCGCCGCGGACGAGTAGACCAGGTCGAACGATTCCAGAAGATAACCTCCAGCCTTCACCGCGAGAAGCAGACCCAAAGGACGAAGAGATGAGCGCGGGCTCGCTCGGAAAGAAAAAGTCCTTGAGGACCGTATTGAATACCGCGATAGAGGAAATAGACGGCAGCGGTAGCGACTGTCGTCAGCGCCAACGCAAACAACAGCCAATGGTAACGCAGCCTGATACATAGGCAACCGGAAGACGTAAAAACTGATATCGTAACCAAACAGAGGATCTGAGAGATCAAAAGAAATCGGATTCAGAAAAAGAGGCAAGCGCTCCCAGTTTTCGGCACCCTGGGGTGCCGCGAGCAGGCCCAAGAAGAGAGATCCAGGAAGGAGTAAGCGCCGAAGCAACGGATCGATCAGATCCGTTGGAGGAAGCTCGATAACATTATCGGCGCGCGAAAAATGAAAGCCGGTAGGGGCCACGGCGGCAATCTTGAGATTAAAATAGAGCAGCGCAGAAAGTAGCCCGCCGGACAGAATCCCCAAAATGAGCTTATACCAAAGACTTGTGGTAAAAGCTGCGTATAGCCGACTTCCTGAAACCAGAGCCAGTCGACGTAAAGGGCGATCCCTTGTCGGAAAGAAAGGACCAAAAAAGCAAGACAAGTAGTAGAAGGCCGGTGAATCCGCGCATTTAGATCTCTCAACCGGGGACCCAATACAGAGAAGACCTCAATTAATCAATTTCTCTTAGGGATAACTGGAAGGCGGCGACCAGATCGATGCAAAAAAGGTGGCGCCGGACATCTCCGAAACGCCACCTGGGAAATGTTATGTTGGTACTCAGCGATTACGCTTCTGCGCCCACCTTAGGACGCCACTTATCAAATCTGATGCTCGATGCGGTCTATGACGTCGGTCAAGATCATACCGGTGATCGCGAAGATCAGCACGCCGACGAAGACCTTATCGGTCTGGAAGGTTGCGCCCGCGACGGTGATCATGAAGCCAATGCCCGCCGTTGCCGCACTAGAGCTCACCCACCATGACACCGATGAGCGCCCGGCCTACCGCCAAGCGCAAACCCGTCAAGATGAAGGGCACAGTGGAAGGCAGCACGACGGACTTAAAAATTTGCCATTCCGAAGCGCCGAAACTCCTGGCGGCGGTAAGCAGGTTGGCAGGGGTCGTTTTTACGCCATCTCGAGTGTTGATCAATAGAGGGAAAACCGCGCCCAAGAAGATGATGCCCACCTTGGAAAGTATGCCGATACCTAGCCAAATAATGACTAGCGGGAGGAGGGCAACGCGGGGAGTGGCATTCATCGCGTTGACGAATGGATCGCAAATATAGGCGAATCGTTTATACCAACCGATGGCGATACCAAAGGGAATGGCGAAAGATAATCGATAGGACATAACCCCAGAAGAACTCGATGCCGCTGACATACAAGTCATTCCAAATCTCCCCCGAGGTGAACAGCTGAACAGCTGCCTTCGCCACCAAGGAAGGAGCGCTCATGAACATGGGGTTAATAAGTTGCAGCGTGTTACCGATTAGCTCCCAGATCAGTGAGGAAAATGACAACGGATATCGTTCCGAGGATCTTCCTTTCCTGGTTAAGATAGAACTTATACAGTGAAGACGCTTCGGCGACTCTAATGTCTAATAATTCCTCTTGAGCGGCTTGTTCAGCCATAGGTTTATCCTCCTATTGTTAGTGGTTAACGACCAATGCAGCTTACCCAGCCTCGCGAACCTGTAACAAAAGGCCTTGGTGTTGTCAATAGCAAAATTTGCGGGCTGTATACCTTCATGATTGGAACATGGTCAGGATCAAAAATATCCCATTTCTTGAGTCTAATCTTGACAATCGTTTAGGTATTAAATATTTTGGGTCAAACGATTCTACCTAAACGAGGAGAACCTAATGAAACTCCTATTTGTCACGCCACCCATGGGGAATTGGGCGCCCTGGGGCGACCGCCATCTCGCGGTAAACGCCCCTGCACTCGCAGGTTGCGGCTTTTATCCGCGAAAGGGAAGGCAGCGGATGTTGCGGTTTTAGACTGTCGCGCCCTCGGCTTGATGATGACCAGATGATGGACGAGCTCGGCCGACGACGACCGGATGTGGTCTTCTTCGGTAGCGTGATTCCAGCCGCAGGTGGTGCGGCACAGCTCAACCGGTTTCACGCGGCTATGAAGCGGATCAAGGAATCTTATCCTAAGACGGTCACCGTCGGTGGTGGTTTGATGTACACCGCCGTTCCGCAGCAGATCATGAAAGATAATCCGCAGCTTGATTTCGCAATCGTTGGTGTCTTTGGCGATAATGAATACACGATGTGGGAACTATTGGAGGAACTCAAACGCCCGTCCCCGAATTTCGACGGGATCAAAGGGCTTACCTATCGCAAGGGCGACGAAATTATACTTACTCCAGCCAGACCCTTGATTCAGAATCTCGATGAGCTTCCCATGCCGGCCTACGATCTCTTCCCGATGGATCGCTACTACGGCTATTCCGTTATTCCAAACTACAACGAAGCCGTTACCACCCGAGGTTGCGAAGGGGCCTGCCACTTTTGTTACGAGTGGTGGCTGGTTGACCCGCGTAATCCACGTGACTTCAGCTCCCACCGCACCCGGAGCGGTAAAGCGGTGGCCGACGAGATGGAGTTGCTGAACAAGCAATATGGCGTCAAGTCGCTCACATTTATGGACGATGACTTCAACTCCGACCGGCAGAAGATGGTGGAGTTGGTTGACGAGCTGGAAAAAGAAAGCTGGACATGAGTTGGTTCTGCCTGAGTAGAGCGCAAAATCTCATCCGCGATGCAGATTTGATCCCCCGGCTGCGCAAGGTCGGTCTCTATCAGGTGTTGATCGGCATCGATGGAGGGACCGACGAAGAGATTGCCGAGGCGCGCAAAGGACACATGAAGGTGGGTGTCAAGGAGTTAAAGGAGCTGATCCAGTTCCTGCGTAAGAACGACATCTCGACGATCTCCACTTATTTGAACGGTTTTTGGGAAGACGATGAAGCGAAGATTCGCCAGCGGGCCAAGGCAGTTGACGAGATCGATCCGGACATCGTCATGATCCAGTTGCTCAATCCGATACCGGGATCGCCGATCTACAAAAAAGCAGTCAAGGATGGTGTCATCGAAATTGACAACCTCAGTCTCTACGATCTCGAGCATTGTGTTATGCCGACCAAACATCTCACGCGCCATGAGCTCGGCGAATTGACCGGTTGGGCTTTTCAATCTTTTTATGGCAAGCCGGGGCGAATCGACCGGATTTTGAACGGTTACAGCTCACCGTACGTGAAGATGAAGTTTCTCTCCTTCAAGAACAACGCCGCGAAGTACGAAAAGGGTGCGGCGGAAGACGCCGTCGCCATTTGAGCATTTGAGTTCATGACGGAGCAAGCTAGATGCGAGCCGCTCCAGGGGAAAGTCGCACTCGTAACCGGGGCGAGCCGAGGCATCGGTGCGGCCGCGGCAAGGCGACTTGCCCGGTCCGGCGCCACCGTCGTCATCAATTACCACCAGAACCAGGAAGCCGCGCAAAAGGTTCTTGAGCAGGTTGAGGCTGATGGCGGCAGAGGCATGATCTTTAAAGCGGACGTGACTCGGAAGGATCAGGTGGAGGCGATGCTGGCCACAGTTCAAGAAAAGTGGACCGCCGTCGACGTTCTGGTCAACAACGCCTACTTTCCTTTTAAAGTGGGTCAACTCCATGAATTGTCATGGGAGAGTTTTCATCAGGCCGTCGACCATGAGCTTGCCGCCTTTCACAACTGCGTACAGGCCTGCTTGCCGGGAATGGTGGCAAAGAAAGGCGGCAAAATCATCGTCATCAGCACACGGCTGGCTCAACAGCCGTTGCCGCGCATGGGCGCTTATGCGGCAGCCAAGTCCGCTCTCGAGTCCATGGCCAATACCATGGCCATCGAACTGGGACCTTTGGGAATCCCGGTTAACGTGGTGACACCGGCTTTTACGTTAACCGATGCTTCCATGATTATGCCCGAAGCGTATAGAGAGCGAGTGCGTGAAACCCGGCCGCTGAAGAAACATCTTTATCCCGAGGACGTTGCCGGAGCCATCGCTTTCTTAGCCGGTGATGAATCCAGCATGCTGACGGGCAGCCATATATTGGTTACCGGTGGAAGTCATCTCCAACTCTGATAGGATCGCCGCTTAGCGGAGTTACTTCTTCCCGCCCTAGGGTTTCGCTTTCATGCTATCGCTGGACCAGATCGTTGAAAAGCTCGAAGAGATAGTCGGCCGACGATTCGTTTCCACGAATCCCATCGACAAAATCAATTATCAGCACACGCTTGCTTATGGCGCTTATCGGGCGTTGCCGGACGTCATCGTCCGTGTCGAATCGGATGCTCGGGGTAATCACTCCGTAGCCAAGATTCTCCAGTTTGCCAACGAACACAAGATTCCCATTGTTGCTAAAGGCGGGGTGGGGATGGGTATCAGCTCACCGCTCAAGGGCGGTATCCTTCTAGATATGCTGGGAATGGACAAGATTCTAGAAGTCAACCCAACCCTTCAGTATGTGATCGCGGAGGGTGGCGCCAGCGTCTACGCCATTCATCACGCCCTGAGGCAGCATGGTTTGATGTTGCCCAACTTTGGAACCTATGGTCCGGCGGTGGTGATTGGTGCCATGGTGAATAAGGGCGGCATCGGCTACGGCATGACGCGTTACGGCTGGATCGCGGACATGGTGCTCGGCTTGGAGGTCATTCTTGCCAATGGTGAGACCCTTCGTCTGGGTGCTCTTGCTAATCAGGAAACTACCTTTGGTCCCTTTCAGAAATGGATCCACCTGCCTGATCTGTTGGGTCTATTCACTTTGGCGGCGGGTTCCATGGGAATTATCAGCAAAGTTTGTCTGCGGGCTATCGAGGGACGGCGGGAATGGTTGCATGATTACTGCTACACGTTTCGCCGCGATGAGCTCGACCGGGTGCAAAATACTCTGATGCAACTGGTCAGGGGCGAGGTGGTTTATGATATCCATTTCACCGATCGCTGGCAGTATCACTGGCCGATGGAAGAAGGGTTGTACGATAAGAGCAAGATTCCGGGCGACGCCTGGTTCTTTTTGAAGACGGTGATTATGGCGCGGGATGCGGAAGAGCTCGCCTTCAAGGAAAAGCGAATGCGGCGAATCTACAGTGAAGCAGGCGGTGTCGACGTGCCGGAGATCGCCGAGAAAGGGATGGGCGAGAAGGCACAGCAGCACGGGCTCCACGGCTGGCCGGATTATCATATTATGGGTCCCGACGGTTGGTGCGGATCGGTGGTGCGTCACAGCGGCATGTTCGCCGTGACCTCCAAGATGTATCCGCTGACCTTCCTTCAAGAGATGTATGATCTCGATGAGGCGGCGAAAAGAGCCAGCGGCCTCTGGGACGCCGAGCACTCCCCTCAACACGATAGTTATGTGACCCGCGACCTGGCGATAAAAGAAGAGTACTTTGTTTTTTATAATCCTTACGACGAAGAAGACGTAGGCAAGTTGCGCAAGTGGATGGGAATGGTACAGGAGTTCAGCAACAAACGCGGGGTTGTTTGGACCGCGCCAACTTTAAGCACCAAAGGTCCCTATCCGTATCAACGTCTGACCAATCTCTACGACCTGGTAAAGGAAATCAAACAGCTTGTGGATCCCAATAACATTTTAAATCCTGGAGCGTTGTATTAGCTAAGGAAGGAGAAACTCGATGGCGGGAGCAAACGGAAAAGATTACTTCGGGAAGAAACTATCACCCCAAGAAGCGGAGGCGGTGGTGGCGGAGTTGAAGAAATATCTACTGGGTCTGGCGGATCGATGGCTTTTTAAAGGGCGCTTCCATAGGGAGTTGGAAAAGGGGACCCTGCCCATGGAGGCGATCCAGGTGTTCTGGCAAAACTGGTATGGCTTCGTGGCCGAGATCAATAACTTTCACGGCGTCGCTTATCAACGGCACTTGCCTTTCTTCAAACGTCATCCGGAACTGCAGAAGCATTTCGCCAATCATGTGGCGGACGAGATGATTCATCCGAAGCCGCCCGGCCACATTCGCATCGTTCTGGAACAGGGCAAAAACTTCGGGCTCACCGAAGATCAGATGATCGAATACGAAATGCTTCCGGAGTGCCGCGCGTTTCTCGAGTATTACCGCGGTGTCCTTTATGAAGGAACCATGGCTGAATGGTGGGCCTCTTTCTGTGTGGAAGAGGCTGTCGGCCACTGGGCCAGGTTCTTCGGCGGTGCGTTGCGCAAGGCATACAAAATCCCGGAAGAGAAAATCGTCTACTTCCGTGTGCATGCCGAAGCCGATCTCGAAGAGCATGCCGACGGCGTCATGGCGCATGCGGATCTTGATTGGACGGTACTGAGGAAGATGCTCGAAGAGGGTCGCGCGGACACGCGACCCGGCTTTAGCCTGGAGTATTGCTTGCGCATGGGCACGGCCTATTTCGCTTGGTTCTTCGAAGGAGTTTATCAGTACATCAACAAAGAAGGCCTGTACCAAGCGTGACGACTCAGCCGGGCAAAACACCAGAAGAATTGTCCCCGCGTCCCTTGATGCGCATTCTCGGGGATTTCGCCAACAGCCAGATTCTCGATGCAGCTCTTGAGTACGATTTCTTCACCTTGATTATTCACAAAGGGTTTCGGACAGCGGACGAGAAGTTTGCCCACTGCAACCAAACCTTTCCACGGGCAACCACATTTGTTCGACGGGCTGATTGCTTTGGCGCTTATCGAAAGAAAGACAGGCGCTACTCTCTTCCTACCTGTGAGCGAAGCTTTTTCTCGTCAGGCAAGCCTTCCTCATGGGGACTTCCGTCATGCGGCCTAGCGCTTTGGGATGGCTTGGCCCTGTAAACAATCCTGAAGACGGGACCTCACAGGAGTCAGAATGGACACCGGGGGTGAGCTCAGGTTTGGGGAAAAGCTCGTTGTCGGGATTATTCCGATTGCCAGGCGTTGCCAAAGCGCTGTGCGACGTTTGAGCATCAGGTGACTCGTAAAGGGCTCCGAGTTTTGGATATCGCCGGAGGCTCGGTATTTGCGGCGCGGCGATTCTGCGCGCCGCGATCCTCGCGCAAATCACGCCAACTGGACTGGCCCAACGTCAATGTGGCGAAGAAACTTAACGCGAAGGCGCGGATTGGAGGAAAGATCCGGTTTATCGATGGTGAACACCGCTCGGCCTCTATTGAAACCAATTATTACGACTTAATTCTCGCCAGCAATTTCTGTGCCGGTTCAGATCGCCCAGGGCAATCAGGGTATTTCAAAGCTTACGCCGCGCTTAAGCCGGGGAAGCCTTGTCGTGCTTGACTTTCTCCCCAACGAGACGCACGGACCACGTTCGCGTTGCGGTTTCCGTTTACACGCTAACGCATACGCCCGAGGCGAGTGCTGGACATATCCCAGTACTCCGATTGGCTTAAGGCAGTGGGCTTCGCTCCATTGGAAACTCACAGCGATATACCCAAGACCTTACGGGAACTACACTGATCGTCGCTAACAAATAGGCCCGAGTACGTAGGCTGTGACGCGCCGCGGGCTTTCCACCAGCTCTGCGACAGGTGTGCCTTCTTGGCGGCCCGCTCCCAACAAATCAGAGTAATTCGGGAAAAGTAAATTTCCTCTTGCCCAACCGGCGCGCGCCTGCTCGGTAATAACGACCGGTGTCACCGCAGCGAATCGAGTCGGGCGCGTCACCCGGCATGGCGCCGGGTTTGAGAACGAAAACATTGCCTTCGACTAGGGGTAAATTGAGATGCATCGTATAGGTGGCGGAGTTGTAAACATCGCCCTCCAGCTCGCCGGTGATTTGCGGGCGGTCTTCGCCGATACCGCGGCCATGAAGCAACATTCCTTTGGGTATGTGGCCGGACTCTTGACGAGTCTTCGATAGTAGGTCACAACCTCACGGAAGATAACTCCCGGCTTCATGAACTTCACCAATTCGTCGAAGACTTTCACGCTGACGTCGAAGGCTCGCTTTAATTCCAGTGGGATCCTGCCGAGACAGGCCGCTTGGACGGTCTGCGCGATGTAGCCGCCGTACTTCGCTTCCAGCTCCGTATTGATCATGTCGCCGGCTTGAGCGGCCGATGGGGCGCAATGCGCGAAGCCCATGGGACATCGACACCTGCGCCCCAGTGGGTCATTGACGGGTAGTCGCCGCCGTTGGCAATGATCGTATACCAGATGGCTGCCACCATCTCGTTCTCCATGACACCAGGCTTCGCTTTCGCGAGGATGGCTTCGACCACCTTGTCGAGGATGTCAGCGGCACGTTCTATCCACGCGACTTCTTCGGGGCCTTTGACCGAGCGAGCATCCTGGAGCAATTCCGTCGCATTCTCAAATTGCGCTTTGGGAAAAGTCTTTCTTAGTTTCTCGATCATACCGCTGACGACCGTCCCTTCCGGCGCGCGGAGCAAACCGCTCAAACCGGAGACGCCGATCCGTGCCTGCCCAAGTTTAAGCTCCTTGATGCGCTCGGCAATGGGCTCTCCCAGGATCGCCGCGAGGCGCGGACGTCGGCTACCCAGTCCTGGGCGATCCTCCACCATTCCACCTCGTTACCGCCTCGAACAAAGGCCGTCACTTCGCCGGACTCCGGAAAGACCACAGCCACCTCGGTTTGGTGGCCGCCGATATGCGTGAGATAACGGATGTCGGCCTGAAATTGATCCCAGTGGCTTTGGTTGGGAAAGCCGATAATAGCGTCAAGCTGGTGTTGACGCATGAGTTCACGCACGCGACCCCAGCGACGTGTTCGTTCCTCACCGCTGAACTTAGGCAGGCCAAAGCCTCTTTCACCGCTGTTTATCATCGATTTCTGCCTCGTTTCCTGTGCATTTTCTTTAGCTTATATGAGCTTCATCGGTCGGTTCAAGAATGGGCTGGAATTGCGAAGTTCCAGGTGCTAGACTCCGCCCGTGTTAATCGGCGTTAAAACTTCACGCTTGACCTCCGGCCAGCTCCCGCAATAATTTCCCTTTCTAAGGGAAAACCTTATGCAGTATCTAGCGATCTGCGAAGACGATTTGCTATTTCACCTGATGCGCAACGTTGCATCCAAGCAGGCGGAGGTTCTGTTCGTGGTGCAGGATGCGGCGGTGGCGAAGAGGATCAAACGCCAGGGTGGAAAGGTCCGGCAAGGCGATCTCCTCAAAGAAGACACCTATAAAAGAATCAAGCTGCACCACGTAGATCAGGCCATCGTGTTCGTTCGCGAGGCAGATTTGCAAGATCGAATCTGCCGCCTTTGCGAACCCTCGACAAGAGTTTATCGATTGTCGCTCTCACGCCCGATAAGAATGGCACAAAAGAGCCCGAGGATTCGCTCTTTAGCCAGCTCCAGTTGTCGGACATTTTCGAAGAGTTTTGTGCGACCCGGCTGCTCGATACATTGAACAGAAAAAAGTCGAAAGGATCCGTTCGCTTTTTGACGAGAAGAAGGTTCACATTTTACTGCAGCACGACCCGGATCCCGACGCCCTCGGTAGCGCGCTGGCCTTGCGCGAACTGTTGGGCCGCAATCGCATTACGACCCCGATTGTGACTTTCGGCGAAGTGACTCGGCCGGAAAATCTTGCGATGATCCACTTCCTGGATATTCAGATCGATCGGATCACCTATGAGGATCTGCACAAAGACGGAGCGCAGCTGGCTCTGGTTGACGTCCAACCGCCCTATTTTGATCAGCCCCTCGGACGAGTCGATCTGGTAGTAGATCATCATCCGAAGCGGACCCCCTTCAAGGCTCGTTTTACCGACCTTCGAACCGGCTATGGCGCGACGTCCACGATCTTCACAGAGTATTTGCGGGCCATCGGGATGGAGCCGTCGCAAAGATTGGCAACCGCACTGCTCTATGGAATCAAGACGGATACACTTTTTCTCGAACGGGGCAGCATTCTTGCCGATCTCAGCGCCTTCACGTTCCTTTATCCGTTTGCCAACAAGGCGATGATCACGCGGATCGAGCGGCCCGCGTTGCCGCCTGAAGATCTCGAAGCTCTCGGCCGCGCCTTGACCCGCCTGCAATTGGACAACGGCGTCGCCGTAATCCACATGGGCGAGATCAACCGCGAGGATGTCATTCCGCAAATGGCGGAATTTTGTCTGAACATCGAAGGGGTCGAGTGGGGAATCGTATCGGGCTTGGTCAAAGATCGCGTGGTGATATCTGTGCGCAATGTCGGTTACGTTAAGAGCGCCGGTGATATCATGAAAAAGCTCTACGACGACATCGGCAGCGCCGGCGGCCATCGCGCGATGGCCAAAGCTGTGATCCCTCTGAATCGTTTCATAGAACGTTATGGCGAGGTAAGCGAGAAAGTCATTCGGCAAGCAATCGTGCCAATGATCGTCGAGCGCGACGAACAAACAGCGCATGGCTAATAACCGGGCGCCTTACCGCGAAATCGAACATACCGCTGATCTGGGGGTCGAAATCACCGCCGCGGACCTGCCACAACTTTTCGCTTCAGCGGGGAAGCGCTTTACGCGCTGATCGCCGATCCCACAACGATTGAGAACCGCGAAGATATCGATATTTCCGCAACCGGGGACAATCCCGAGGATTTACTCCATGCCTGGCTGTGTGAGCTCCTGGCCCTTTTCAATATTCAAGGATTCGTCGGCAAGCACTGCGAGATTGCTCAGATCAGCGACGGACAGGTTCAGGGGCGAGTCAGCGGCGAGACATTGGACCTCAAACGCCATGACTTTCACACCGAAATCAAGGGCGTCACCTACCACGACTTCAAAGTGTGGCCGGAGGCCGGCGCGTGGCACGCCCGGATCATCTTCGATGTCTAAAGCGCTGCACCCTGTCGCGCTAGAGCAATTCGATCCGAGTGATTGAATGACAACTGAGGAAATAAAACTCAATCGTCTGGAAGACTACCTCTGGGAAATTCCTCGCCAGGGGGTATGAGAGTGCCCGGCCGTATCTACGCCAGTGAAAAACTGATGTCCGGCCTTAAGACAGATAACAGTCTGAGGCAGGTCATGAACGTCGCACACCTCCCCGGCATCGTCGGCTATTCTCTCGCCATGCCTGATATCCACTGGGGTTACGGCTTTCCCATCGGCGGCGTGGCGGCGGTCAGCGTCGATGACGGCGTCATCTCTCCCGGCGGTGTCGGTTACGACATTAACTGCGGCGTTCGGTTGGTGCAGACCAGTTTGGTCTTTGAACAAATCAAAGACAAACTAACCCGCATCGTCGAAACTCTGTTTTCCCTGATCCCTTCCGGTGTCGGTTCCGAGGGCGCCATTGCCAAACTTTCCAAGCAAGAGGAGAAGCGTTTGTTGCGGGAGGGCGCGCGGTGGGCTGTGACAGGGGGCTACGGCCATCCTGAGGATCTTTCGCACATGGAAGAAGGCGGGAGGCTAGCGACGGCGGATCCGGACTTGATCAGCGACCGGGCTTTGGAGCGAGGTCTCAAACAGGTGGGCACCTTGGGTTCGGGAAATCACTTTCTTGAGATCGGGAGGGTAGAAGAAATCTATTGGCCACAAGCCGCGGATACGTTCGGGCTATTTCACGATCAAGTGGTCATTTTAATTCACACGGGCTCGCGCGGTCTGGGTTATCAGACCTGCGAAGACTCACTCAAAGTGATGAACAAGGCGATGACAAATTATGGAATTTCACTTCCGGATCGCCAACTCGCGTGCACGCCGATTCAATCGCCCGAAGGCCAAGACTACCTCGCAGCCATGGCTGCCGCGGCGAACTATGCTTGGGCCAATCGACAAGTGATCATGAGCCAGGCTGAAAAGGCTTTCATGAAAGCGCTCGATATCAGCCCCAAGGACCTCGGCTTCGCGTTGCTTTACGATGTCTGCCACAATATTGCCAAGATCGAAGAGCATACAGTTGATGGGAAGAAGCGGCGTCTGTGTGTGCATCGCAAAGGAGCGACGCGCGCTTTTGCTCCGGGTCATCCACAAATCCCCGCTGCCTACCAGAAGATTGGACAACCGGTCTTGATCCCCGGAGACATGGGCCGCTATTCATATTTACTAGTCGGAACTGAAAACGCAATGGAAAAAACCTTCGGCAGCACCTGCCACGGCGCCGGCAGAGTGATGAGCCGCGCCCAGTCAAAGAAACAGAGCCAAGCTATCAACATCGACCAAGAGATGGCCCGTCGCGGCGTTGTCGCCCGCTACCAGGGACGCGGCACCATGGCGGAAGAGATGCCGCACGCCTACAAGGACGTGGCGGATGTTGTGGAGACCATGGATCACGCCGGCATTTCAAAACGCGTCGCCCGCTTCCGGCCGGTGGGCGTGATCAAAGGATAAACCTTGCAAAATACCCTCGCCGTTCTCATCGTGGCACCCATGGAGGGTGCGCTCCTTCCAGCTAGTGTGAAGTTTAGAGTCCAAGGTTCAACGTTCAATGTTCAAAGTCTGAGACGTTGAAGCTGGAACTTTGAACCTCCGTGTTACCTGACAACTAGCATCAGCGAGGAATAAAGGGTTGATTAAATAACAGAAGGAGGTTTGTATGCCTAAGATAAAACATTTGGCCATTCGCACGGAGGACACGGGAAAGTTAGCGCAGTTCTATATGGATGTCTTTGAGATGGAAATGCTGCACAAAGACAAGAAGAGAAGAGGGGGCGATTTTTCTCTCTGACGGTTATTTCAATCTCGCCATCTTGCCTAATCATGAGCAGAATGCCCCCAACGGCCTTTATCATTTCGGCTTTGAGGTAGAGAACGGCGAGAAAATCGTCGAAGCGGATGAAGAAGATCAATCCGAACAAATTGCCGAAATCCCGTCCCGACGGACGGCCCTATGCCGAGACCCGCGGCTCTGATCCTGATGGCAACTACTTCGATATTTCTGGAACATGGCTTTTCGGTCGCCGTGCCTTTGAACGAAAAACCGAGCAATTAGCGTCCTGGATCGCTAACACCTTTTCCGTTCAGTTCCATGGCGGCGTGGGGAGCCTTTGAAATGGCTCCCCACAGATAAAGCTGAATGCCTTTCTCGGAGGCCCGGCCGATGAGTACTGTGAGAATTCGTAGCGCTTTCCGGGTGTCCCTTTGTCTTCTCCTGGCGGGCTTGCTGGCGCCCTTCTGCGTGACCGGGGAGGTGACTGGCCAGATCAAATCGAATCTCTCCTCCAGTGTCACTAGCGAAAGCATGATCGCGGTATGGGTGGCGCGCGAGCGGGGCTTATTCAAAAGCATGGGCTGGACATGCAGTTCATTTTGATGCCGCGCAACCCTCTGGCCGTCGCCGCGCTGATTGCCGGGGAGATCGATGCGGCGATCATTGGCCCGGGGCATCTGGTTAACGCCGGTCTCAGCGGCGCAGATCTCATCGGCATTGCCAATTTTCATCAAAAGCTCGACTATCGGCTCAACTCGAGGCCCGACATCAAGAAAGCGGAGGATCTCCGCGGCAAGCGAGTCGCCATCAGCGGCCCCGGTTCGACTTCGCATTTGGTCACATTGTTGGCTTTGCAGGGGCCTGAATATCGATCCGACGCAAGGGCGGATCGCTTTCTTGACGATTCCGGGAACCGAGATAAACCGCCGCTTGGCGCTTGAGACTGGCGGCGTGGATGCGACGTCGCTGAGAGGCGCCGTGGGCGATCTCTCACGGCAACAAGGGTTACAACGTACTCTACAACCTCAAGACTACGGGCGCGACGTTGCCACAGAATATGCTGGTGACGACGCGGCGCACCGCTGCCGCTAAACCCCTGGTGATCGAAGCCTATTTGAAAACAATGATCGAAGCGATCGCGGTTACTCTCGATCCGGCCAATAAGGAACTGGTGACGCGGTTGCTGGTATCGAACCTTCGGATTAACGAACCCCGGCGACGCGGAAGAGTCGTACCTTGCAGTGATCAATTCTTACGAACGGGCGCCGCATACGAGTCTCGAAGGCATGAAGCGTCTGCAGGTGCTTTTGACGCAGATCAATCCTAAGATCGCCGACGTTCGCGTGGAGAATCTAATCGATAATTCTTTCATGAGTAAGCTCGAAAGCTCCGGCTACATCCAGAGCGTTTACAAAAATAGTTGTCTCGAATCGAATCGGCTTCTCGTAGGACAATCGGACCCATTTCCATGAAAGCGGCAACATGAGAATTGAAAACATACCAGTCGTTGTTGTCGGCGGCGGCAGCGCCGCCTTTGAAGCAGCCGTGGCGGCCAAGCAGGCCGGCGCGCCAAAAGTTGTGATGCTAGAGAAAGCGCCGGAGCCGGAGTTCGGTGGCAACGCGCGCTATTCCCACACCGGCTTCCGTTGGGTTTTCCGGCGCCGAGGAGATTCGCACGTTCCTGCCCGAAGTGGACGATGCGATGTTTCAAAGACTGCATCTTCCCGCCTACTCGGCTCAACAGTTTCATGCCGATCTTGAGCGGGTCACCCGCGGGCGGATCGATAAGCAGCTCGCCGACGTTTTGGTACAGCAGTCCAATGCGGCGATCCACTGGATGCGCGAGCTGGGCATCAAATGGGAGATCGACAGCCACGTTGTTATCGATGGCGGTTACTATTTTGAACCCGGTCTGGTGATCCATCCGGTGGGTGGTATCAGCGGTGGTCTGGGACAGCTGGGCCAATGGCGCGAGATTGCAACCCGAATGGGAGTCGAAATTCGCTACGAGTCACGGGTGCGAGAATTGCTCGGCAACGACCGAAGAATCGAAGGCGTCGTAGTTTCCGATCCTAACGAAGAATATGAAATGCGCAGCGGTTCGATCATTCTTTGCGCCGGCGGTTTTCAAGCTAACCCGGAGATGCGCGCGCGCTATCTCGGACCCAACGCCGATCTGATGAAAGTGCGCGGCAGCCGGCACGACACGGGCGAAGTGCTGATGATGACCTTGGGCGCTGGGCGCGAAGGCGGCGGGCCATTGGCAGGGCGCCCACGCGACGCCCATCGACTCGACCTATCCCGACGTGGAGATCGGCAGCAAGGCGAATCGTTACGGCTATCCCTACGGTATTACTGTCAATTCGCTCGGCCAGCGCTTTTTCGACGAGGGCGAGGCGCGCCATTCGTACACGTACGCGAAGACGGGTTGGGCGGTGCTCAGTCAACCAGGGGCTGTGGCGTATCAGATCTATGATCAGAAGACGATTCCACTGCTCGGTACCAGGTATGAGTTTTCCACGCCCATCGAAGCCAACACGATCGATGAGCTGGCGCAGAAGATCAGCATCGAGCCCGCGGTGCTGAATCACACGATCAGAGAATTCAACAAGGCCGCGCGCAAAGATATTCCCGTTCGACGCGACCAAGCTGGACGGCAAATGCACCGAAGGCATCATGCCAAAGAAATCCAACTGGTCTAACCCCATCGACCAACCTCCTTATTGGGCGTTCTCTATCACGGGCGGCGTCACGCTTTACCTTCGGCGGCTTACAGATCAATGAAAGCGCCCAGGTGCTCAATACTTCGGGCAATCCGATCAGAGGACTGTACGCCTCCGGCGACATCATCGGTTTGTTCTTTCACAATTACCCGTCCTGTACGGGTCAGACACGCAATGTCGTCTTCTCACGTTTGGCCGGACGGCACGCCGCAGCTCAGGGGCTATAGGCCATTAGAATTCGAATTTCAAAATAACGTTGAGATCAGTAAGGCTGAACATGCCTGGCCGCGAATTTCGCAGTCACGGGCGCGATAGTAAGGCGGCGCTTTTCCTGGCTTGCCTACTCGCCCTGATAGGGTCTCATTGTCCGGCAGTGGCTCAGGAAGCCAAGCCCTTCTATGAAAGAAAGACCATCCAGTTTCTCGTCTCAAGCGGGCCCGGAGCGACAACAGACATCAGCGCGCGCCTCGTCGCTCGTTATTTGGGCAAGCATATTCCAGGAAACCCCGGAATTATAGTGCAGAACATGCCCGGCGGAGGCGGCCTCGTCGGAGCCAACTACCTCTACAACGTTGCCAAACCGGATGGACTTACGATCTTGGCCGTCAGCCGGGCGAACTATTTGGATCAAATGGTCGGCAGGCCCGAAGTCAAGGCAGATTTTCGCAAATTCGGTTGGATCGGCAGTTTCAACAAAGCACCGATGATGGCCGCCTGCCGGACCGATACGCCTTATAAGAGTATCGCTGCAATCCGCACGGCTAAGGTGCCGCCGCGGTTCGGTCAATCGGGCACCGGGAGCATCAGCTACGTGTTCGGCAGTTTGATCGAAAAGATCCTCGATCTGAGAATCAAAGAATGTCACAGGGATTCAAATCCGGGTCGCGATACGGACCTGGGATTGGAGCGGGGCGAAGTGGATTGCCGCGCGACCTCCGACATCACCGTGATCCGTGCACCCTGGAACCTTTGGGTTAAAGAAAACTTCGTTACGTTTGTTCTTCAACAAGGACCGGAAAAGAGTGCTTTGTTGCCGCCAGTACCCACGGTGGCTGAATTGGCTCCTCCGGAGTCGAAACCATTGGTTAAGTTGATGGATGTCATGCTCGCATACACGGATTTTGACCGGCCCTATGCCGCGCCTCCGGGCGTGCCGAAGGAACGGTTACAAATATTACGCGAGAGCTTCGAAAGAATGCTAAAGGACACCGAGTTTGCCGCCGAGGCCAAGAAGCTGCTTGACTGGGACGGTACGACTTTTCTGAGCGGCGAGCAACTTCAGAAAAAGATCGACGCCACGGTTAGCCAACCTCCGGAGGTGATCAAACGGGTGAAAGACATTTTAGAGGAATCGTAATTTTCTATTTCGGCTTCGCGGATTGTTTTAAGGAGACTCGATGAGAAAGAAATATCCGCATCTAATGTTCTTTATCGCCGTGCTGATGCAGCTGGGTCTTTCTCCGAACTCTGCTTTTTCCCAAGCTTTTCTTATCAAGGCAAGACACTAAAAATCATTAACAACGATCCCGGCGGAACGGCCGGGATGCGCGTCAAAACCGTAGTTCCCTACCTGCGTAAATATATTCCGGGAAATCCGACCATCGTCGTCGAATTTATCGAGGGCGGAGGAGGGCGCAGAGCGGCGAATCATGTGTTCCGCACCGCCAACCCGGATGGCCTCACCGTCGGAGCCCTGAGCAGTTCGGTCATTGGGTTGAACGTCATGCGGGAAACCGGCGTCATGTACGATATCGATAAATTCATCTATCTCGGCACTCCCGTGAGCGAGAACCACAACGTTATCTACACCCGGCGGGAGCTCGGTCTTAACACTTTGGAAAAACTGAGAGCGGCGAGCGGTATTAGAATCGGCGCCCAAGAGGTCGGCGCCGTCGCTTATATCTCCGCACGGCTTTTTGCATACTTTCTGGATTTAAAGGCGCCGAAATTCGTCACCGGCTATTCCTCCCTCGAGGCCGATGTCGCGCTGACGAATGGAGAAATCGATTCGCGAGCGAACAACACGACTTCGGTGTTGAGGCGCAATCGGGAATGGGTGGAAAAGGGAATCATGGATTTTCACGCGATCTTGGCCGTGCCGAAAGCCGAAAAGCATCCGCACCCACGCTTTGCCCAACTGCCGGAGATCGAGGGTTTTGCTAAAACAGAGAAAGAAAAAAGCTGTTGTCGATGTGGCGCGGCTTCAGAACGGCAACATCGCCTTTCGTGTTACCACCGGGAACGCCCAAAGACCGGGTGGAGATTTTGCAAGATGCGATGCGCAAGGTATTTAACGACCCGGAGTTTCGCGCGGAATTTCAGAAGCTCGTCAGCGACGATGTTTCCCGTTGACGCCGGAAGAATTGGCGAAAGTCATCCGCGAAATGCCGCGCGATCCCGAGGTCATTGAAATGCTGAAGAAGATTTCCGGCGTCGCCCCGCTACCTTCGCGCTAAACTTTTTCCGAGTTAAGCCAGCTACTGGTGCTATTAGAGCTTTAAGGTTAGATTCCGAAGCCTATGAGGAGGTGTGCCATAAGCCTGCCGCTCGCCATAATTGCGATGATGGCCATCCTGGCCGGATTCGCGCTCTACATGATGCTGGCGGTTCGCCTGTACAAGCGGCTGCGCACGGCGGTGCAGCAGCGTGGCTATAAAAGTCCTGTCTTGCTGACCGGCGTGGGAGTGGCGGCGTTTGCGCTGCCATTCGTCTGCACCTTGCTGCTGGCGCAACTTGTTGGGAAAGATGACAATGCGCTGTGGTGGCTTTTGCTGTTGTTCCTTGCTGCTCCGCTCGGGCTGACATTACGCAGTGCCGATTCTTGCCCGCTCGAAATCCGAGGACCGCCGGCCGGCGCGTGGTGCGGTTTCCGTATCGACATTTTGGCTATGTTTTGCTGGGCGGTAGCGCAGTGCTTTGAGGTTGCTGGGGAATAACGAATAGGTCAGGTTTCTTCCAGGTTGAGTGCAACTCGCTTTGGGCGGGTTAGGGTGTCTTGCGATTGCGCGGCGCACTACTGCCGCGCCGGATGCGACGGCCGTGCTGGCGGCTGATCCGCGTCCGCCTGTGGTTTATTTGCGGCCGTTTCAACAGGAAGAGGAGACCTTCGCTCAGTTGCCGTGGCGTTGGCGTGAGTTCTGGAGCCAATGCGACGCGAAGCGTTATGCACCGTAAGAGATGGCTCTCACTGACACTGGAGGAGTATCTGGGAACGGAGCTCTCGGCATGCATCGGACCGTTTGTCGCATTGGGCAATCAATTGACTTTGTGCCGCCGGAGGGGCTGCACGAACCTACGTCGCCGATGAGGAGTGGACAAAACACTTCGAAGCGATGGTGCGCGGCGCCCGCTGCATCGTCATGATGGCGGCGGTCTCCGAAAATGTAATGTGGAACTGGCGCGGATCCGGTCGATGGGACTGGAGCAGAGGCTTTTTGTTTTTGACAAGCCAAAGCTGGCGCGGAAGACCAAGGCCGTGGCTTGGGGTCCCTTCGCGGCCGCATTGCAACGGACGGGTTATCGGCCGTGCCTGGAGGACCCCGGACCTGGGACGGCCGTCGGGTTCGACGAGTGGAGGCCAAGCGGTTATATTGGAGCGCGACTCGAAGAGCGCGGCAGAGACCGTGGACGCCTTGCGCAATCGTGTGAGACTTCTGCTGGCCGAGAAGCCGGACAACTATCGTTCGAACAGCGGGCAGCAGCAGGCGGTCGAGTTCGGCGTCTATCTAATCGCCGGGACCGCGGTCATTGACCGTCACGACAAGCATACCTATCGGGCGGTTTAGGTAATTTTCTAGCTTAGACTCTGGCCCATCTCGGATTGACTACATTGTCGGAGTAATTCCAGCTGGTCAATAACGTAGTCTGTTTGCTCTGGAAGAGAGCGAGGCCTACATGCTACGGGAAGTTTAAGGATTAACGTCCAGGAGTTGGTGTCCGAACCACGCTCGCCCAAGCCGGAGTTAGATTGGCCTGGCTGCTGAATGTTGTTTTGAATTGAAATAACCAAAAGGCCGCGTCGGGCTGGTAAGTCCAGATTGTGGCGCAACCTGCAATCCCGAAGCGACAGCATTAGCATATAAGGCTGTCCCCTAAACCTTCAAATTTCCCTCGACATAGAAAATTGGTTTTTATAATGTGGGCCGTGACCGGTTTCGGCGCCTGCTCGCTATCTTATTTCCAGGAGGGACTGAACAATGAAAAATCATCCTGTCGATGATCTCGCCGCTGTTGATCGGCGTGTTGTTGCTTCCCGGCAAATCGGTATTCGCCCTCGATAAAATCAACGTCACTCTGCCGTCAAAGTCGTTTCAGTTCATAATCTTTCCGCTCGCCAAGGAGCGGGGTTATATGAAGGAGGAAGGGATCGATCTCAATATCGTCGTCATGGCCTCCACCCCCGGCCTTCAAGCCGTGCTGGCCGGAGAAATGGATTTCACCGGTTCCGGAGCAGCGCCCTGGTCGCCGTCACTCAAGGCAATGCGCCGCTCAAAACCGTGCTGGCTGTCAACGATCAGGTGCTGCAATGGCTTATCGCCCGGCCCCAGTACAGCGCTTTCAAAGAACTAAAGGATAAAAAGATCGCTGTGACCGGCATCGCCGCCGTGGCGACCTTTATGTTGAAAAAGGTTGCCCCAAAGTACGGCCTCGACGCCAACAAGGATTTGACGTTTCTCGCGCTGCCACCGGGCCAGCGCCTTGCGGCGCTACAGACGGGGGTCGTGGATGCGGGGCTATTGAGTTCGGAAGAACGCTTTGCCGCCCTCGATCAAGGCATGAAAGAGATCTTGTATCTGGGCAAGGAAGTGAAAAATTCCTGGGGAACGGTGGCAACCAACGACCAATTCATCAAAGCGAAACCCAAGTTGATGCATGGATTCATGCGCGCCCTGCTCAAAGCCCTGCGCCTGGTCAAGCAGAACCGCGAGGTCGCGATGGATGCGATGATGAAATTTTCCGAGTTAGACAGGGAATTGGCCGCACGCACCTACGACGGCATGATCGGAACGTTTACGACCAACGGCGTGGTCGACGAAGAAACGCAGAAAAACGATCTCGACATCGTTCGCGAGGTGCTCAAAGTCACAAAGGAAGTGCCCATCGAGCGCGCCTACGATTTCAGCTTTGCAAAGAAAGCGGACAGCGAGCTGACGCAAGCGGGCTGGAAACCCTAGAAACTTTCCCGGGTGCAGCCTTGCGAGCCTCATTAGAGGATTCGGGACAATTGATAACTAAAGCTACCGTACGCCATTCTGTCACCAGAGCCGCTTTCTCTAAATACAAAAAACCTTAACCCGCAAAGCTTATTGAACCGAGCACACTCTTCTGAAAGGTATAATTATTTCTATCGATATCGAGAAGAAGGATAGCCGAGGATTCACTAATCCCTCTGACCAAGGAAGTTACACAATGACCCACGTCCCTAACAACCCTGCCGCCGCGCGGATTCGCATTCGACAATACGTATGCGCGCGAACTTGAGGGCTTCTACGTGACCTGGAAGGCGGCGCAAGTGGCGCAGCCTAGGTTGGTTAAGCTCAACCGTGAGTTGGCTGAAGAATTGGGGCTGGATGCCGATGCCTCGATTCCGAGGAAGGCGCGAAGATCTTTGCGGGCAATGAGACACCCGAGGGAGCGGCGCCGCTGGCTCAGGCGTACGCCGGCCACCAGTTCGGCGGCTTCGTCGCCCCAACTTGGCGACGGGCGGGCGCTGCTCCTGGGCGAGGTGATCGACCGCAACGGACGCCGTCGCGACATTCAGCTCAAAGGCTCGGGCCCTACTCCCTTTCGCGCGCCGGCGACGGCCGGGCAGCACTCGGGCCCGTGTCCTGCGTGAATATTTGATCGGCGAAGCGATGCACGCGCTTGGTATCCCGACGACCCGGGCGCTGGCCGCAGTGATCACAGGCGAGCCCGTCTATCGCGAGAGTGCGCACTGCCGGGCGCGGTTTTGACGCGCGTCGCTGCCAGCCACATCCGTGTCGGCACCTTCCAATTGTGTCGCCGCCCGCGGTGAGCAGGACCAAGGTGCGTCGCCTGGCCGATTACGTCATCGAGCGCCACTACCGGGAGCTGCAAGAGCCACGCGAACCCCTACCTGGGCTTGCTTGAGAGCGTGCGCGACAGACAAGCGGCGCTTATCGCCAGCTGGATGCATGTGGGCTTCATCCATGGCGTGATGAACACCGACAATATGGCGATCTCCGGTGAGACTATCGACTACGGCCCATGCGCCTTCATGGATCATTATGATCCGGCCACAGTGTTCAGCTCCATCGACACTCAGGGCCGCTATGCCTACGCCAATCAGCCAAGGATCGCGCAGTGGAACCTTGCGCGGCTGGCGGAGACGCTTTTACCGCTGATCGATGCTGATGGAAAGCGCGCCATCGCACTGCGCCACTGAGGTCGTCAATGCTTTTCCAGAACAATACGAACGCCACTGGCTGCAAAGGCATGCGCGCGAAGCTCGGACTGGTCAGTGAGGACGAGGCCGATCTCAACCTCGCCACGGGGTTTCTCACCGCGATGGAGGGCAAGAAAGTTGACTACACGTTGGCTTTCCGTCACCTCGCCGATGCGGCCCTAGGTGAGGAGGAACCGATTCGCGCGCTGTTTGCCGATCCGTCGGCCTACGATCTCTGGAGTGGACACTGGCGGGCGCGGCTTGCGCGCGAGGCGGTGGCACCGTTGGTGCGTGCACAGGCGATGCGGCGCGCTAATCCGGTGTTCATTCCGCGCAACCATCGAGTCGAGGAAGCCTTGAGTGCTGCTGTGGAACGCGGCGATTACGCGCCTTTCGCGACGCTTGCTGAATATCCTATCGCGCCCTTTCGACGATCAGCCGGAGTTTGCCGCCTTTGCCGAACCTGCGCCGGAAGGGCAAGGGTGCTACCGAACCTTCTGCGGCACCTGAGTGACGAGTCAGGGAGACGCAAAATTTCTATCGCGTTTAAATTCTACAGGAGGCACATCGACTCAGCATGGCGCGAAAATTTTACGTGGTATGGTCAGGACGGCAGACCGGTGTATTCACAGACTGGGCGACCACTCAGCGGGCCGTGGACAAGTATGCCGGGGCGCGCTTCAAGTCCTTCCCGACCCGTGCGGAAGCCGAGCAAGCATTTGGTCGCGGCGGCAACGCAAGCATTCCGCCCAAAACGCCCAGCAGGCAAAAAGCCGCCACACCGGACAGCAAACGCAGTGCCACCCGTACCTCGCACCAGTTCGATGTCACCATTTATTGCGATGGTGCCTGTGAACCCAACCCCGGCAATGCCGGCTCCGGCATCGTGGTGTATCGAGCCGGCAAACTCGCTGAATTGTGGTTTGGCCTGTACAACCCCATGGGCACCAACAACAGCGCCGAACTGAACGCGCTCTATCACGCATTGCGCATGGCCGAAGCAGAAATCAGGACGCGGCAACACCGTCGAGGTGTGCAGCGACTCGGCGTACTCCATTAACTGCATTCGCAGTTGGGCACCGAAGCTGGGAAAAGAAAGGCTGGAAAAGACCTGGCGGGGAGATCAAGAACCTGGAAATTATCCAGGACTGTTACGCGATCTACCGGCGCATTGAAAAAGAACTGACCCTCACCCACGTCGCCGCCCACGTCGGCACCGAAGGCAACGAACTCGCCGACCGCATGGCCATGCTCGGCGCGCAAAGCAAAGAAAAAGAACTCCGTCTGTATCAGGAAAAATAGATATTCCGACGCTGCTCAAGATGCGGGCGGGGTGATCAAGAAAGTGTTGTCAGACGGTCAAATAGATCCTTTGTGGCAGTAACAAGACCCCGAGGCTCCTTGCTATGTCGACGGCGCCGTAAAGGAGCAGGAGCGCTGCGCAAGGCCGGGCTGCACGGCTCGGTCATCTGGCAGGTCCCGCCGCCCGAACTGCCCTGGATTAATTTGTCCTTGTTTTAGGTATCTGTCAAAGCCGGGTCGGCCCATGACGACCGCGGACCGGCAGGTCGCCTGTTCTTGATGCTGTTTGGCGCATGGGTTTTGAGGAGATCAAGTTATGAAAACCCGCATCGCCATCAATCTACTGTTTCTGCTCCCAGTAATTTTCTGGACTGCTAGTTTGTACGCCGACTGGAAAAGCGATTGGGAACAAACCGTAGCAGCGGCCAAGAAAGAGGGGCGGTTGAATCTCTACGTCGGCCGGTACGGGCAAGCGGCGCTGCTCGACGAGTTCAAAAGGACTACCCGGAGATCAAAATCGCCTCGGTCAACGGCACCGGAGATCAGCTCGCCACCAGGATAGCGGCGGAGACTCGCGCCGGGAAAACCATCGCGGACATTTACAGCGGCGGGCCCAACTCGAGTTATAGCTTGCTTTACCGCGGCAAGATTCTCGACTCGATCAAGTCCGCCTTCATACTTCCCGAAGTGGTCGACGAGTCCAAATGGTACGGTGGCAAGCATATCTTCACGGACAGCGAGGACCAATTCATCTTTGTCTACATTGCGCTGCCCGGCGTCCGCGGCCTGTCTTACAACTCCAACCTCGTCAACGCCAAAGAATTCTAAATCTTATTGGGATCTGACCAATCCAAAATGGAAAGGGAAAATCACCTCGCAGCGGCTCACCGAGACCGGACTCAGCGTCAACTTGCAGTTCTATTACTACCAGCCGGAGCTCGGGCCGGAGTTTATTAAACGCGCTTTGGGCGCCATGGATGTTACATTCGGCGATCGGCGCACGATCACCGACTGGCTGGCAGTGGGGAAGTTCGCCATCTGCCACGGCTGCCGGCAAATCGAGAAAGCCTCCGGTCAGGGATTACCGGTGGAAGATTTCGAAACCGGGGACTGGAAAGAAGGGCAACCGCTGAGCACCGGCGGCGGTTCGATCAGCCTGATCAAAGGCGCCCCCATCCCAACGCGGCGCGCGTGTTCATCAACTGGTTTCTATCGCGCAAGGGACAGACTGCCATGCAAAAGTCCAATGATCTTTATGGCGAGCTGCCGCCAAACTCTCGCAGGGTGGACATTCCCAAAGATATGCTTCCCGCTGAAAACCGTTTGGTCGAAGGAAGAAAGTATCTAGACGTAGCACGCCACGAGTTTACCGACATGACTCCGGTGCTGAAGCTTGCGAAGGAAATCGTCAAGGCGCAGGAGCAAAAGTGAGCATGGACAACTGCACAAAAGCGCGTGGGAAATTTACCCGCGCCCAACAAAGCGAGACGAACGAAGCACGTCTTTCAACTTGCTGTTGCTGCGAAATGTAGGGTAAGTTACTGCACCCTGGCGTTGAGAATTAATTGATAGTAGCGCAAAGGCTTAAGGAGGAGACGTGACAATGACAACTCAAGGCGCGGAACTTACCGCAAACCCGTATCAATCCAGTCGAGCGGCGGTCGAAGTAAAGGCGTATACCTATGACCGCTGGATGGAGTCCGTCGGGATTCCCATTCATCGCGGCTTCTTCATCGAAGATTTGCGCACCGTCGAGCTGGGCTGGTGGGATGAGCGCCAGTGCAACGCGGCGTTCATTCAGCTCATGGGGCAGGAGGGCATCACTTCTGCCGTCGTCATGGAAATCGCGCCGGGGAAAACTTTGCCACCGGTGAAGTTCGCTCTCGACGAGCTGATCTATGTCCTGCGAGGCCGGGGCGTTAGCACGGTTTGGACCGCCGACGGCGCGCCGAAAAAACCTTTGAGTGGCAAGACCGCAGCTTGTTTCAAATCGGCTCCAACTGTTACCTGCAACTGGGGAACATGCGCGGCGATCGGCCGGCCCGCTTGCTCCGCTATAGTTATCTCCCGCTGGCGACTTCGCTGGTCACCGAGCCGAGCTTTTACTTCAATAATCCGTTTCAGAAAGCAGACAGTTCAAAACAAGATATAGATGGCTATTCCGAGGCCAAGCTGATCGAAAACGGCGATCCTTCCCTCGCCTGGGGTGGAAATCGCGTCTACTGGTTCGGCAATTTTTCCCCGACATGGCCGCTTGGGATAAGCTTACGACCAATCGCCGCGGCGGCATGAGTGTGACGATCATGTTTCCCAATTCAGAGATGTCCTGCCACATGTCGGTCTTTCCCACGCGCACTTACAAAGAAAGCGCATCGTCATGGTCCGGGGCGGGTCATCGTGATCCCGGCCGGCGAAGGCTACTCGGTCCTGTGGGAAGAAGGCAAAGAGAAGATTGTGGCGCCTTGGCACGAGGGCAGCATGTTCGTGCCGCCCAACAAGTGGTTTCATCAGCACTTCAACGTCGGCGCCACGCCCGCTCGCTATCTCGCGCTTCATCCGCCGCGGCAGTTTCGCGGCCATGCGGAAAAATCGAAGACCGCGCCAAGGATATGATTGAATATGTCGATGAAGATCCGTGGATTCGGGAGAAATTCGAAGGCGACCTGGCTAAGGGAGGACTTACCACCTTAATGCCACAAGACGCCTATACAGTGAAAAGCTATGACTGGCATCCGACAAAGGGCTAAGAGTTTAGCAACACCGAAATGTTCGCTACGTTCGCCTTTGTCTAGTATCGAGTTATCCAGGGTCACAGGGATCCAGCAGGTATCCATGCGATGACTCGCCCGGAAAAGTCTCCTTAAGTTCCTCACGCAAATCAAAATGTTGCGTTGCCTGAGAAATTATTCTTGTGCGCCCACCGGCAGAATTAGTAGCTTTGCAAAAGCGGTGAATTTTTTCAGAGACGCGACCGAAACCTCGACCTGATCCCAAGCGGTTCGCTACCCTCCCCTTGCACCTTGATCCCCGGCTGGGTTATTTCCATGTAGTAGGGCTGTTAGTGAGTTTTTCAGAAATCCGCACGGCAGCTACCTGGCGCAATTTTCACAATACAAAGGAGTCGAAACAATGGCCATTATTGAACGAACCTATGGGAAAGAGAGCAACGCCGTCATCAACGAAGTTTTGATCTCGTCGGATTCGCACGTCATCGAACCGGAAGGCCTTTGGAAAAAGCAGATGCCGAAGGCCTTTAAGGATCGCGCCCCGATTTTGGCGGGCAAAGGCCCAACGACACGCCCGGCGGCGCCCAGGACAAGAACAAGCGCGTTTCCGAGATGGCTGCCGACGGCGTCAGCGCCGAAGTCCTGTATCCGACCCATGGCTTGAAGTGCTTGAGCCTCGACGATCACGAATTAGAGGCGGCCTGCTGCCAGGTTTATAACGACTGGCTGATCGACTACTGCAGCGCCGCACCCGAACGGCTTATCGGTATTGCCATGCTGTCGATGTACGACATCGACGGCGCCGTGAATGAACTGGAGCGCTGCCGCAAAGCCGGCATGCGCGGCTCGGTGATCTGGCAGGTACCGCCACCAGAGCTACCGTTTTCCTCATCTCATTATGACAAGTTCTGGGCGACCTCTCAGGATCTCGACATGCCGGTCAACCTGCACATCTTGAGCGGCCACGGCTACAGCCGAAGCCGTTCTTTCGGCCTCGGAGATACCGCAACCGGCCTCACTGCAGAAGCAAACAGCGTGAACATGAAACTGTTCCAGTCGGTCAACAGCCTCTACGAACTGATCTATTCCGGTGTGCTCGAGCGTTTCCCCAAGCTAAAGGTTGTCCTCGTCGAGAATGAGCTTGGCTGGATTCCGTTTGTTCTGGAGCAGTGGGACTACTACTTCAAACGGCATGGCGCCAAACGCGAGGGCCTGGCCATCAAAAACTCCCCAGCGAATACTTCCACAACCAGATCTACACCACTTTCTTCAACGACGCCGTCGGCGGTCATATCTTGTCATGGTGGGGAACCGACAACTGCATGTGGTCCAACGACTTCCCGCACGGCAATTCGACCTGGCCCAACTCTCGCCAGGTTGTCGCCCGCGACCTAGGCGACCTTCCCGCCCCGTCGCGCGCTAAACTGGTGCGGGAAAACGTCGCGCGACTTTACGACATGCCGATTCCAAGTCCGGTCTAAGAGCCGGCAGGTCCCATCGACGTGGAGGTTACGCAACTTTGGCAAGTCTGGTAGACACCGTAATGCACCGCAATGTTCTGCGCGGCTTGCTTTTGGTCTTTGTGAGTTCATGTGTTGCACGGGCTATCCGTGCGGGAGTAGAGTTCTTGGGAAAGCGCAAAGTCGGGCGACTCTATTAGGAGGATCAAACCATGGCTAAGAATATATCGCTGAACGAGCGCGCAGATGCCCTCGAGCGGAAGATGAGCGACGAGCTCGATGTACTCCTTTCAAAATCGGCGCTGTTCAATATGGCGGACGGCAAGCTCGGCGCGTCCAGCATGCGGGTCTGACCTCGCGGCTAGACACGGTAAGTATTATCTGATGGCCGACGATCCGCGTCTGCCGAGAATGCCGGCGAAGCCGACGCTCGCCGATTATTTCGATTATCGCGCCAAGGGCATCAATCATCTGCTGCAAAGCGCGACTCATGCGCTCAAGGCGTCCATGCCCGAGAAGACGATTCTCGCCTGCCTGCTGCACGATATCTCCAACGCGATCTTCATCAAGAGCGACCACGGCTACTGGGGCGCGCAGCTGATCGAGCCCTACGTCGACGAGGAGGTGAGCTGGGCGATCCGCGCGCACCAGGCGCTGCGATTTCTTCCCTGACGAGTCAGTCGGCTATTCGTATCCGGAAATGTACGTCAAGAATTTCGGGCGGGACTACGAGCCCGACGACTACATCAAGGAAGCGTACAAGCGCGCCCGGAACCACAAGTGGTACATGACTGCGCGCATGATTACCGTCCACGACATCTACTCCTTCGACCCCAACGCGGTGGTGAGCTGGGAACCCTTCATCGACATCGTCGGGCGTAACTTCAAGCAGCCGGAGGAGGGCTTGGGCTTCGACAACAGCCCGACCTCGCACATGTGGCGCACCATCCGGCGTCCGACAAAGTATCTCTGAGGTCCCAATACTGCGGCCGGTTCCAGTCGTTTGAGCCGCCTCGCTCACCTAATCATGATCGAAGCTGGGTAGTCGAGACCCGAGGCGCGAAAGGTTCGATATTTCCTACCTGTCACGGCAGCAGTTCTTTGACCTTCTCGTCGAGAGCCAACCGCCAACTCAATTACTCGACCAGCGTCGACCTTTGAGAATTCGAATCGTCGAATTGCTTCCCATTGGGTTCTATTCCTCGAACGATTTGAACGATTGGAACGGAGCGCAGCGGTGGAACGAGTGGAACCGGCCGCGGTTACCTGCCTCGGCGCGTTCCTAGCGCCCGCCGAAGATCCTCGTGGAACAATTTGGCGTAGCGCTCGAAATTGTCCAGGACCTCCGCTGGAGCGAAGGCGGGCTTGATGTTCTCGATGAGCCGGGCTTGGTCCGGCGGTGTGTCGATCCGGTCCGGAATGCGATCCATGCCCCGAATCACTTCCTGGCCGCGCTTGGAAAGCACGAAGTCGATGAACAAACGCGCCGCGTTGGGATGCGGCGCTTTGGCGGCGATACCAGTGGGGTGAATATTGGCAAAGACCGGATCAGATATACCCAATCCACGGCGCGCCTGCGGGTTTCAAAACCTCGTAGGTTTGCGACACGATTTATGAGCTTATGGAAAATATAAGACGCCTGACGCAATCAGGCGCTTCTGGCGGTTGTCTTACTATCGTCGGGAGATTTCCGGCCGACCGGTCATCGGCCCTCCCAGTATGTCTCCCGAGCGAACAAAGTTCTGCGCGCGACGCATTCGCAAAGACTAAGGAACGATCCGGAACTCTTGGTCGAGGTAAAGAAACGAGGAATGAAGCCAACGGCTTGCCAGTCGAAGAACTAGAGGCGCTGGCAAAGGAGGTTGTCGCACCGCCCGAAGTTATCGAACGGATGAAAATTGTTTGGCGAATTGATGAAGGCAAGAACTCGTAAAACTCTCCTTCAGTCCGCCCTAAATTGCGTTACTTCAACCGTGGTAGGCATCGGTCAAGAGTGGGTCTTGAGCGATTGTGAAGCTGGTCGAGTAAGATTCGTTCTGACGATTCATGTAATTAATAGAAGCGTCCAGCGAAATCGAGCACTCTCTCACTCGCATTAAAACAAGCTGGGGGTGGAAATCGCCAATCTGATCCGGCAATGTTTCGGGTCCCCTTGCAACCGCGAAGAGTTTGACTCCACAAGGAGCGCTTCTGATCTTGCTCCCTCAAGTATCTTAATCGTAGACTGGGGTTCGTTTTCAATACCAAGCACCCATCCACGGGCAAGGCGACTGGCCTCGCA